>UMEP01051287.1_pt1 | contig 75780 bp, 60 predicted proteins | sample 1964771 | NCBI WGS metagenome assembly UMEP01 (sample SAMEA4836022, study PRJEB28245) | human gut metagenome | biome: gut microbiome; material: fecal sample | place: Denmark | collected 2008 | reverse complement strand
AATTATCTTCAGCAAATGTAAAAATCTGTTCAAATGATTCTTTTGATATCACCATCGGAATTGCATTTAACATAATGGATGTCCTCCTTTCAAATCTTCTGTTATTAATATGCCGAATTTTTATGAAAAAGTAAAATTTTTTACGGATTTTTTAATAACACACGAATTAAAAAAGGCATTCACCCACGCCCATGCGGTATGATAAATCTAAGTAATATCATATCCTATGGACGTGGTACTCTGCCTAATTTGATAGAGTTTTTTATTATTTTTTTTGTAAAAACCGTCTGATATTGAATTTTTTTAGCATATTAAGTATGGAGAGGATTGGGCGAATATATTAATTAACGGCCTTTGCTAACCGAATATAGAAATACTATCAGCATGAACAAAAACTTCAAGTATTCTAGGAACATCGCATATTCCATATGTAAACACCTCCTTGCCTGGTCTATACATACACTTGTAATAATGATTCAGTGTATGTAAGTGACCAGACAAGTGGCAAAAAAAACGCCCAACTTCTCCATATCTAATTATAATAACAAAAAACTGAGTTATGCTCAATCCGAAAGTTTGTTCTATGCAAAAAAGACCTGTAATTGTTCGCCGTTCTTTTTTTTGTTATTGTCATCATCCATCATATTAATTTTGTAAACAAAAAAAATCTCAAAACAAGAAAGGAAAATGAGACTATGTATTACAAAACATTAAACATTACAACAATCGAAGAAGAAAGAAAACACCTGCAAAAAACAGAAGACAAAGACCTGCAAAGATATCGCCTTAACACGTTTGATGGATTTGTCGAATACTGGGGCATTGAATACTTTTTCAACCCTGAATTCAAATGGGATTTGCCTTCAATCTGCGATAAGCTGCCCGGGTTAGACTCACTTCTCGACCATACTGCCGCTTTTGTCGACGAGGATGGCAACTGCTTTTTACTGCTGCAGCCATATGGCGGTAACCCGGAAGCATTTTGTACAAACAATGATATCTCAGAATATGTTTCATACGATAACGACGCATATCATCACAATGAGGCTCATTGCGTAATCATATCTGGAGATTTCCTGACCTACGTCGATAGATGTATTCCGGAAGGAGAGACATGGATTAGCAGAACACCAGACGCTTCGTCAGAAGATACAATAACAACAATTGATGATGTAATGTAAGTTTCTGATGTAAGTCTTTAGAGAGCGATTTTTCGCTCTCTTTTTTTGCTGTAAAAATACAAAAAAAAATCCGCATAAAAAATACTTTTTCTAAAAAAATTCAGCATATTAATTATACAAAACAAAAGAGCGGCGAAAACGCCGCATAAAAAACCTGACAGGAGGAAAAATATATGAGATTAAAAATTACAGGAAAGAATATTACATTAACAGAAGGGATTAAAAGTGCTGTTAAAGATAAAATCAAAAAAATTGAAAAACTGGTAGGAGATGACGCTGCAGTTGATGTGATGCTGAGTGCGAAACATGGAAAAGCAAAAGGACAGCGTGCCGAGATTACCGTTAAAACTAAGAGCAGCGTAGTGAGAGCAGAGGTGACAGATGAAGACCTTTACCGCGCAATCAATTCTGCCGTTGACGTAGTAACAGGAAGACTTAAAAAAATTAAAGAAAAAAGCAGGAAAAGAGCCGGCAGTGACAGCATCAGAGCAATGGAAAGAGAAAAAGAAGATGATGCTGTTATTAAGGAAGAGTTTGAAGTCGGAGTAGATGAGATTGATGAGTTTGAAGTAAATGGCGGAATCAGCAGGGAAAAGATTGTCTCAGCGGAAAGTATGACAAGAGATGAGGCTTGTGTGGAAATGGAATTTACAGACCATGATTTCTATGTTTTCAAGGATTCCGAGAGAGATGATATACTGTGTGTAATTTACAGAAGAGAAGCTGGTGGATATGGAGTGCTGGCGGTATTGGAAACAGTATGATAGAAAAGAGACCGGGATGTTAGTCCTGGTCTCAATTTTTTTCGCAAATTTGAATTTAAGCGGCAATGTGTTTTTTCATCTGCTCTGTCAGCATATCCTTTCTCTGGATTACAAGCAGCACACTTTCATCAAGAAGATTCTGGATACCAATCAGTGTTCCGTCACCTCTGACATCATTGACAATAAATTCTTCCGGATTGATACCAAGCTTTTCCTGCATGGCTTCAAGAATTTCATCGTCTGTCGCGTCGTCCTTGATAACAAGGTTTTTGCAGATAACGGTATCAAAGAAATGCACGGTATAAGTATGCCGTGACTCTTCGTAATGAATTCCTGTATCAATGATTGACATGGGATAAAAATCATAAATGACATAATCCAAGTCAATGTAATAACAGTCATCATCATCCATTGCATCAGAATCCTGATACGCACATAAATGTTCTGCAATTTCTTCCTCTGTGAATCCAGCATCTACTATGCGGTGCAGGGTATCCTCAAGAGCGCCTGAAACATCCATGTGGTTAATGTCGTCAGTTTCCGGCCCGATAAAATAAACAGAGCTTGACGCACATCTTGTTAATTCGTAAACCCGCTCGCCTTCACATAATAATTCTTTTAATTCTCTCATAAAAAAAATCCCCTTTCTTGAAATGTTTTTCAAATTCAATATGCAGAATTTCTAACGGTTAGAAAATCCGCAAAAAATGAACGCCTTGAAGAAATTTCCAGCATATTAACTCCACAAAGAAAAAAGCAGAAAAAACAAGCAAAAGAAAGGTGGATTTATATATGGAAAACACAAGAACAAAATGGGAAGGACAGAATAGAAGTTTTAAAGGAGATTTAAGATTTGGAAAACTCTGTGAGGACGTTATCAGAAGATTCCTCATGCATTATGTCGACGTTGATGACGTCAGAGATATCAGCAATTCAAACCGTGGCATTAAGGATGATATTGATTTTGAAATCGTATACCGTGACGGCCATACATCAACAGCAGAATTAAAGTCTGATATGCAGGCTCATAAGACCGGAAATATCGCATATGAAGAACTGTCACATAAAAATCCGGGATGCTTTGCCAGAACAAAAGCAGACCATATCATTTATTATCTGACAGAGACAGGCGTGGCTTACGTGCTGAACCCTCATAAACTGAGAGCATTCGTAGCAGAAATAAAAGCAAATGAGAGAAAAGCCGCAAGTTTAAGAGTAAGACCGGCAAAGATGGGAGAGGGCGCTTTTGGTTATCTCATCCCGATTAGAGTGCTCCTTAATAACACAGACATTGTTGAAGCCACAATGATGGTTGGAGCAATTACAGCTGAGATGATAGCGGCAGCATAAATAAAAACAGCCGGCAGGCGATAACGCCTGCTGGCAGATGCTATGTTGAGATTTTTTCGGCATATTGTATGTGAAACAAAAAAAATATAAAAAACGGAGGTGAGAATATGAGTTCTCAGATGGAACAGTTTTTTAAAGTGCTGTTATGCCTGGTTATGGTGGCTCTTCTTATCGGAGTTGGGTCAAAGTACCTGGAATCCAATTATGCAAAATTTGATGTAAAGGATACCGTTGATACTGAACTTGCAAAAAAGTATGGAGACAAGGCAAGTTATACGGATACAAGCGATATCGAGGATGAGAATGACAATACAGATTCTTCTGATTCCGAATAACGCGAATTAATTCGAACTCTCTCCGGGTTTTGTCGTAGAAAGGATGGTGTAATATTATGTCAAAAAGAATAACCAAAAAATTCAACAGCAAATTTTACGGGATTGATTTTTACGGATACGAGCATATCAATAAGGTCTCTGAAAAGGAGCCGATTAATTGCGAATTGCGTGGACAGATAACAAAAGAAATTGTAAAAAAAATGCAGGATAACTTTGGGTTTATGAGCATAAACGGGTTTGAACTGGATAATGAGCCGGGGATTGTATATGGGCTTAAAGGTCTGATGCCGCGTGGAAATGTTGAAAAGGCAAAAGCTGCATTGAAGGAAGATAATATCTATATGAGTTATGAAAGGTATACTTCGGTAAAATTTCAGAACGGTGAATATCTGTTTTCGGGATGGAGAAGCAAAGTCAGAACCAAAATCAAACCGGAAGACCTGCCGGAGAGTTATGTAGAGATTCACAACTATAAGAAGCACGGTTATCTTGAAACGGCTGGCGTGTCAGATGTAGCATATAAGGCATGTTTGTTTGACAATCATGCCTTTAAGGATGATTTTCTGTGTATAACATATAAAGATAAGTCTGGAAAAATGTTTGGTGATAAATCTGAACTTGACGAGCTGACAGATGCCAGCGATGAATATATTTTTGGAAACGATATTTTAAGAGTAGTTGAAGGCATTGTGAAGAACAATCCAGATAACCAGGAACTGCAGAAAAAAATGCTTAAAATAAAAGAACGTATGGTAGAGAAATATAACACATATGTTGAAAAAGAAAATCGGAAATGGAATCATGGACTGAAAAAGGTTGATAGCTTTGAAGAACTTTTTGGATGATGCTCAGTTAAAGGCTCAAGACCGGTAATTTGCCGGCCTGGAGCTGTTTTTGCGTCAAATGTCCTGCTTTGTACAAACTAGATTTAAAGTGTTCTGCTTTGTACTAAGATACAGGTTCAAAAATTTAACTTGACATTGTACCAAGTAGTAGAAACCACGTAAGATAAGATTTGACAATGGTTGGGTAAATTATTGTACATGTTAAGATTAAATATGCGAGCAGACACAAAAATAGTAGTTTTTCCATCTATACGACAAACGCTGATTTTTCCAATAGATGTCTGAAAACTATGGCATAAATACTTAAATATACTAGTTTCTATACATATTATCTATATATTATATTTATTTGATTTAATTATATATAATTTGCAGATTGGCTGTCAATTGATATTGGCTCCAAATATGTTAAGCAATGTTTGGGTAATATTTGTTCAGAAATATATTAAAAATTTTGGATAAAGATTTTGTGAGCAAAGAAAACTTACAAATTACGTAAAGCGTCAAGCAAGTTTTGTCATTAACAAAAAAATTAACGAAAACCTGTAAACTTACAGCCGGCAATAAATTGACTGTTGGACTGAACCCCCTGTTCGCGCATTATGTTCAGCCTTGCGATTTCGTTTTCATGCTGCAAAAACCGCTTGGCAACAAGTGCAGCTTTGCTTTTTTGCATATAGTCCAAATTCCCATCCAAATTCCGTATTTTTCCGACAAATTCACCACACAAAAAAAATCCGCAAAAAAATATCCACACCTCAAAATTCTCGCATACTATATATGTAACAAAGAGACAAGGCTGCAGAAAGGAAGAAAAAATATGCTTAAAGACAAATTTGCATTTATCGACGAAGCGACAACAACAGCAATCAGAAACGAGCAGGACGAGCTCCGGATGCACGGGGCGACAAGGACACTGCAGACGCTCTGCTCTTCTCTCCCATCCGGCATTAATGCCGAGAGAGAAAGATTCAGAAAAATGCCTATGCAGCGATAAGGAGGAAGAAAAAATGTGCAAAAAAATGAGAAACCTGGACAAATTAAGACTGATGCCTGTAGAGGACTTGGTACCGCTGCTGGTGCATAAGACCGGAAGCGGCTTCTATTGCTCTCCCAGCGGAAAAGAATATCCTGCATACAAAGATGCCGCTGACGATTGCGTTTGCTGGCTGAATGCTGATGTTTGTATGATTCGGTGAACTTATGTTCACCTTCACCAGACGTGGACGGGGTTTCTAACTCTTCATACATGTATGGTAATTTCCGAACCGACGGACAACCGAAGGTTGACCGCAGTCTCCCGTCCATCGATGATTTGGCGGGCGTAAGACCGCCTGGAAGGAAAAGAAAAAAATATAAAAAATTTTTGGAAAAATGATTCAGTTGGGGAATTTTTTAGCATATTATATATACCAAGCAAGAGAGACGTTCTCTCACTTGCACATTGCAGGCTTTGGTATTGAAAAAGCAGTAGCAGGGAAAGTTATGCGGAAGAATGAGAGCCCTGGCTCTTGTGATGCTGCATAGTGGAACCTGCCCATATGAACCTCCACCGTCTGGGTATGGCATGCCTATATTTGGATTGGCCGATGCGGATACTCTCTGGAATGTCCTTCTTGCTCATTCTGGGTTTGTTTGCAAAAGATAAGGTTCTGATATTGTTTGGATGTTCTTCGGAATGTTCGGCAGTTGATGACTGAGAGGTTCACGGAAGGGCAGAGTTGGATGCTGCCGGATTTATTCGTGCAGAGGAAAACGACAAACAGACCAATATAAAAAAATTCGTAGAAAATTTTACTTTTTTTGTAAAAATCAGGCATATTATATATGCAATACAAAACAGGCTCAGCTGCGAGCCCGCCTTTGTATATGTCCTGCATATACAGTGTGAGTACATGGATAAACTTCATCTGCTTATCTTATGGAAAGCTTAAGAGGCAAAATCCATCGTCCAATATAATCGTCTTATAACCCTGTAACACGGTCATTTCCGTCGGGTGCGGAGGATGAAAAACGGTGGCGTATGGAGACATCTAGCCGGTTTTCCTTTGGGAACCCGCCAGATTTATCTGTGCGGAGCAGTCAGCTCAGTGGTCAGAGCAACCAATTTAATACCGTAGGGTACACTTGTCAAAGTTGCTCTTTTGCTACAACTTTGACAAGTATCTTTGGACGCTTAGCTCAGTGGTTAGAGCAACCGGCTCATAACCGGTCGGTCCTGGGTTCGAATCCCAGAGCGTCCACTCTTTTTTTGTAAAACAGGTATATTGCGAAAATTGCCGGTAGAAACTGAATTTATTTTTTCAACTCAACCGGCTCAACGCCGAAGGCGTGCGAAGCTAGGGATGCGGCTTTTCCGCAGCACTGGCAAGTAACCGGTCGGTCCTGGGTTCGAGCCCCAGAGCGTCCATTCTTTTTTTTGGTGTTACAGGCCGTTCAATATTTTGCACAACAACACTATATAATTTTTGTATACCGCTTCTCTTCCATTCTGTATATTGTTCTGCGTGCTGCAGTTGTTTTATTATATATAAAAAACAACAATAGTTTCTTAATTACTTACTCCCACGGGAATCCCCGTAAATTCAAGGTTTTCGACATTATATAACGGACAAATTGGTTGAAACAACAGGATATGCAGGATTTATTTAACGGACAAATTGGAGTGAGCTTGTGGATAAAAACGATTAGAAATTTTCGCTTATAGTGTGGATAACTCCATATAAAGAACTGGACATACATGATGTTTATGACGGACAAATGAAGTTATCCACAAAAAAGGTATAAAAAAGGTGCTATTCTACGGACAAATTTGATTAAAAACAGGTCTAAAAATGGATTTAACGGACAAATTGGAGCGAAACAACGAAAAATGCCGCTACTCTCCTATTTAGCGGACAAATTTGATGTTTCTGGTGATTTGGTAGAATCAAAAAACTCCATTTTGTCCGTTATAAGCCCTGAAAACAGTGGCTTTGTCGTGGTTTTTATTTAACGGACAAATTTGATTATCTGTAAATATGAATGGATTTGACAGATTTTGGACAGTTTATTTAGCGGACAAATTTGATTAATAGGGCATTTAACGGACAAATCCGATGCTTTTTAACGCTAGATGCATGTATATAACGGACAAAATTGATGCTTTTAAGCATTTAACGGACAAATCTGATGCTTTACGAACATCTAATTTGTCCATTATATAAATAATGGACGATACAAAATAATCAAATTTGTCCGTTAAATAAAAACTGCCGTAAAAATAATCAAATTTGTCCGCTAAATAGAAATGACAAAAATCATTTGACGGACAAATTTGATTATCCCGCTACTCCAATTTGTCCGTAATAAGAAAAAGAACATACGTTTTTCTTATGATAAAAATGCTTGCTTTTTAAATGGTTGTCTGTTATTCTATAGATGTTATTTAACGGACAAATTGGAGTGAAAATTCTATTTAGCGGACAAATTGGAGACGATATTGAGGTTTTTTATCAAGCATAAAGGAAGAATGCCCCTTCCTCTATAGGAAGTGAGATAAATTCCATTTTTTGTAAAAAATCCGCATCAAATTACGCTTTTCTGAAAAAATTCGGCATATTAAATGTAACCGGTGGAACACCGGGGCTTGCCTGTGCAGTATCGGCAGGAAAAAAGATGGTCTTAGACCAGAAGCCCCCACTTCAGCGCGAGCAAGTGGTGGGTAGTTGCATCGTGAATTCTACCTGTTCCTGCATGTCTCCGCGTTCCGCACTCCAGTAATTTTTATTTAACGGACAAATCGGAGTGAAAAAAAATGAACAGCATAAAGACTGATGATAATATAGAAGTTATAACAAATGAAGAAGTCGTGTCTTACGAATCGTTGGATGATTCGTTCAAAAAAGCAAATCTACTTATAGAAAGTAAATATAAAGCTTCACTGGTAGAGTTAAAGATACTTGATATTGTCCTTGCCAGGATTCAACATAAAAAATATGTAACTACGGACGAAAAAGATGGAAGTACTGTTTGTTCTATCAAGGCAAGTGAACTGAGGAATATGCTTGGAAATAAAAGTGGAAGTTTTTATACTCAGCTAAAGCCAGTAGCTGTCTCAATGGCTGCTACTACTATAGGTTTTGAGGACAATGAGAATGAAAGGTTTGTCTTCCTGCCTTTGTTTACACTTGTAAAGTATGAAAATTCTGTTTTTACTGTAAAAATTAACAATGACCTACAGCCATACATAAACCCGTCAACAAAATTTACAATCTTAGACCTGCCATTAGTGCTAAAATTTAAAAACAAATATACATTAAAGCTTCATGAATTACTATATTCATGTTGTTATACAAAGAAAAAGATAGGAAATGCAAAACTAATGCCTCAAAAGTCAGACGGAAAGCATTTTAAAGTTGAGGTTGGCATCAATGAATTAAAATTTACACTTGGCGTCGTAGACTCTTCTACAAAACAGGTTAAAAAGATTTTGAGTGGCCAGTCTCATCCTGATTATGATAAGGCAATGAAGTATTCTACAGAAAAGAGCTATGACAACTGGACTGATTTCAAACGCCGTATAGTAAACGTTGCTGTTGCAGAAATTAACAATACTCCGGAATGCGGGATGACTGTTTCGTATGAACCAGTCAAAAGCGGAAAAGGCGGAAAAGTGTATGGCATCGCTTTTTATGTTGAGCTAAACGGTGGAAAAGAAAAGAAAAAAATAGAAGAAAAGAAAGAACAGGCGTCAATGCTAAGTGAAGACGAAATGTTTGAAATGCATATTCAGGTAAAAGAGCTGATAAAAGAATCGGTAAGTATAAAGGATATCAGGTCAATCTGCGAAGCTGCAAAGTATGATATTGAAAAAATAGAAACCGCATATCATATTGCAGAACTGGCAGGACATATTGATAACCTGGTAGGATTTATGATTAAGGCTATTAAAGAAGGATATGCGGCGCCGGTCAAGAAAGAAAAGAAAAATCAGTTCAATAATTTTGAGCAGCGTCAATATGATTTTGATGAGTATGAGAAAGTATTGTTGAATCGCAGCTGATGCGGTTTTCTAACCGTTAGAAAAAAGGAATGCGATAGGCATTCCTTTTTTTGCTTCTCTCCTACTCTGACAATTCATCAATCTTTTTGTCTATATTCTCGCGCAGCTTTTTCAGATTTTCCACCGCTATATGCTTTTCGTTCTCTTTAAATACGGCATTGCCATTTACCAGGTCGTCAAAATCTTTTAAGCATTTTGTAATGATTTTTGAACCATCACGACGTTTTGCTATCTTCTTTGGCTGTTTTGGCTCGTCATAGAATTCGCGCCGCAGGATTTCAATCTTGTTTATAACCCATTGTCTTGAAATATTGTCAATTCCAGATTCTGAAATTTCAGAATTGATTGAAAAAGCCAGCATCTCCTGCTTGTCCTCCGGAAGTGTAACTGCTTGTATCAATGCCGAAAATGCAATGCCAGAATCAGCCAGGGCCTGCAGCTTCGGCACTAATTTCAATAAAGCTTTGTACTTATCGATACTTTTTGTGGATAATTCCATCTCAGTTGAAACAATATCTGTAAGCGTTGCATTGTCTGCCTTCAGTCCGGCCTTGATACGTTCTTCTTTATGAGCTGACATCAGAGCTTCAATTATTTTTGCTTTTTTTGTCGGTGAAAGGTCTGGCCTTCCATGTAGGTTCATCTTGATTAATCTGATTACACGTTCCGAGTCTGTTTTTGGCGGTTCGGTTATGATTGTCGGGATTTCAGTGATGCCAGCACATTTTGCTGCAGTGTATCTGCGGTGTCCGGATTCTATCTGGTATTTTCTCTGACCGTCTACCATTACCGGATATGCCATGATTACACCTTTGAACCCGTCCGTTGACATATCAAGTGCCATATCCTGAATAGATTCATCTGTTATTTCACCGTAATATTTCTCGTTATCTCTATCGTAGATAAGTTCGTTTGCCGGAATTTTTACAATGAAATCCTTATTCTCTTCAATAAATTCTTCACTTAAATCACGGAACTTCCTTTTTGGGCTGATGGCATATTCATCAGTTGGAACATTAAGTTTCCCCATTCTTATCTTCTCCTCTCTGCAATCCTGGATATGATTTCTTCTGACAGGTTTTTATATTCTTTTGCCGCCTTGCTTTTGCCCGCATACTCAAAAATGCTTTGATGTGAAAGGATATGCTCTTCAAGCAATACGCTCTGATGAATTTTTGTATCAAAAAGTGATACCTCTAATTGCTTGGCAATATTCTCTGTCTGCTGAAGCATAGTCTTGGCGATATTAGTCCTTTCATTATATTTATTCATAATGATTCCAAGATATTCTAATGAAGGATTTGAAGTTGACTGGATTTCTTCAACACTGTCATTTAATCCAATGATGGCTTTTGGTGATGCTGCATCAGGATTTACGATTGGCATTACGTAATCGCATACGGACAGACATAAAACATGTGACCAGTTTGGGCTTGGCGGTACGTCTATTAATATGTAATCATATTTCTTTCGCATTTTATTGATAAAATCCTTAAAGGTTTTGATTTTATGTATGGATAAGAGTCCTGTTACTTCAGTGTTGGCCGGAACTATATCAAGATTTTCTTTAACCGGAACAATTACATCTTTCGGGTCTGCTCCCCTGAATATATGCATGATTGTCTTAACGTCAGAACGCATCGGGTCCTGGCTGTCTCCTACTTTGTTTCCGAATAAAAAATATGAAATATCTGCGGCCTGTCCGTCAAGGTCAATGATTAGAACGTTTTTCTTCTTGCTTAAATAAGCGGCGATGTTAAATATCGCGCAGCTTTTGCCGCAGCCGCCTTTTTCCTGCAAAATTGTTAATGTAATTCCATTTCTTTCTTCCTGCAATTTTTTACACTCCATTCTGAAATAAAAACTATATTTGCTTTTTATATAATAGATTATAAGGTTAAAGACGCGTAAAATCAACAAAAATGACATAAAAAATATAAAAATATGCAGATTTTTTCAGAACACCGGCAGGTCGCACTATTGCAAGAATAAAAGTTTGAGCGTTCTTCTTCTGGCTGCTCTGGATTAAAGATACACTGCCGCAATTTTTTTTCTAACGGTTAGAAAAAGTCGTCCTGTTTCCGATAAAATTCAGCATATTGTAATAAACCAAAAAAATTAGCAAAAAAATAAGGAGAAAAATCAATGGCAAAATTACTGAATGACGAGCGTGAAACCCATATCAATATGGTTCACGGCTCAAACAAAATGAAGATTTATACAACTGAATATAATATCATGAAAAAATTGGACAGGTATGTTGAGAATAACGAAAACTGGAAGATTGTTGAAGTTGGAATGGTACACGGCGAAGTCGTGTCAAAAACATATGAGGCACCAAAAGACCTGCTCCTCATCAGGGAAAAGAAACGAGTACTGACTGAACAGCAGCGGGCAGACGCAGCAGCAAGACTTAAAGCATATCATGCTGCAAAGCATGCAGATGATGACGAAATGGATGTGATTGATTTCGGGGCAGATGACAGTGACCCGGATGAAGACAATGAAGAAGAAACAAAGGAAGATAATGCTGAAGCTGTCTCATCTTCTGCTGATGCCTCTACCAACACTGCAAATGCCGGAGCAGCAAGTAATGAGTCCCCGAGACTTGAACCAGAAAAGTTACAGCCTGAGTATGTAACAGTCAAAAGTGTTATTGATGAGATGGACAAAAACAGATGATGCAGCGAGCGTAAGCTCGCTTGCACCAAGTGGCTTTTGCCACTGACAAACGAGTCCGCTAGAGCGAGTGCCGTACACCGCAAGGGCTGACAAACGACGACGAAATCGGAGTGTAGAGCACGACGTGCGCGCGAAGCAGACGAAAATCTGCGATGCTGAGCGGACGGGATTCCCGACTCCCATGTTTATACACCTCACTCAGCCTTACGGCTTCGCTTGTCAGCCTCTGCGAGGCTTGGTAACGAGCCGGCAACGGCGAGTTATCAATTACCTTCAGCCTGACTGGCAAACAAGTTTAACTGCGGTTTTCCGTCCGTCGATGATTTTTCTAACGGTTAGAACTGTACATATATGTTTTTCTAACCGTTAGAAATCGACAAAATTCTCTTGTTATCCACCCTGCCGTAAAAATTCGCAAAAAAATTTCCCTTTATGTAATTTTATGCATATTAAAAATGAGCAAAGAAAAAGTCTTTGCAAAAACCGAAATCGGCCGGGTAAAACCGCCCGCAAAATAACAAACAAATGGAGGGAAATAATTATGCCAGCTTATAATAGAGAAGCAATTTGTCAGTTTTGTAACACTAAAATCATTCCACCTAAGAAGGGCTTCCGCTCTTCTGCTAATGGAAATTATATCTGTGAAGATTGCGTAAAGCTGCTTGGACAGGCTTTAGATGTCAGAGGCAAATCAGATGGAAAGGCAAAAGCAAAAAAACGCAATAAAAAAATGACACCAAGAGAAATCAAGAAAGAACTTGATAAATACATTATTGACCAGGACAGCGCGAAGATTTCAATCGCTATTGCTGTTTATAACCATTATAAAAGAATGGACATCAAGTCAGACGTCAAGCTGTCAAAGAGTAACGTCCTGCTGATTGGCCCAACCGGAAGCGGAAAGACCCTGCTGGCTCAGACAGTTGCGAAGATGCTTGATGTACCTTTCGCAATCGCTGACTGCACTTCCCTTACAGAGGCAGGGTATGTTGGTGATGATGTTGAAACCATCTTAACAAAGCTCCTCCGTTCTGCTGACGGAAATGTTGAAAAGGCAGAGCGTGGAATCATCTTCCTGGATGAGATTGATAAAATTGCAAAATCCGGCGGAAGCTCCGGGGCTGCAAAAGACCCAGCAGGTGAAGGTGTCCAGCAGGCGCTTTTAAAACTGGTTGAAGGTACTATTGCTAACGTTCCGGTTAACGGTGGAAGACGCAATCCAAATGAAAAATATGTTCATGTCAATACAGAGAATATTTTATTTATCTGCGGCGGAGCTTTTCCTGGACTTGAAGAGATAATTAATAAAAGAACCGCAAAAGATACATCTATCGGTTTTGGTGCTAATGTAGATAAAGGAAAAGAAAAATCTATCAGTGAAGCATTAAGCCAGGTGGAAACAGACGACCTTGTGAAGTACGGATTAATCCCGGAGATTATCGGACGTCTGCCAGTCATCGTATCATTAAATGAGTTAGATGAGGAAGCAATGGTTAAGATTCTAACAGAGCCTAAAGACTGTATTGTTAATCAGTACAAGGAATTCTTTAAGTATGACGGAATCGAACTGGAGTTTACTCCTGATGCGTTAAAAGATATCGCAAAAGAAACTATTAAAAGAAAAACCGGAGCCAGAGGCCTGAGGGGTATATTAGAGGGAATTTTGAAAGATTCCATGTTTAATCTTCCTGACGAAGATGATGTTGAGAAATGCATTGTTGAGAAAGGGGGTAAAGTTAATGTTGTAAGAAAGCAGGCTGAAAAATCAGTCAGCTGAAAAAATAACAGGTTTTTCTAACCGTTAGAAAAACCTGTATTGTGCTATGCACGAGGAGATGATTTTATGGATTTAGAGCAATTTAGAAGAGCGTATATGCATATGGAAGGTGTAACAAATACGCCTGGAAACTTTGTAAAAAGAGGTAGCCGGCTTGTTGAAAGTGTTGTTAACATTCCAGGTGCCATTAAAAGAGACGTCGATGAGTCTAAGATGAACGCTAAAATTAAAAAAGACATACTTAACGATATCAGGGAAAATGGAGGTAAAAATTTTGACGCTGAGACATTTTCAGACCTGGTAAAAAGTGGGGCAGCAAGACCAAGCCATACAGGAGCTGCTATGGAGCAGCTTGGCCATTCTGCAGCCGCTATGGGAAAAAGTGCAAACGAATTAATGCAGACTTCTGCGGCAATCGCCGGTGGAAAAAGAAGCGACATGTATGATGGCCAGGACTTGGAAAAAGGCATGGGGTTTGCAATTGACGCTGAACAGGCTATAAGAAAACCTTTAAGATTGTCAAATAAAGCATTGAAGAACGCGATTAATATAGGAATGATGACAGGGGCTACAATAAGAGCGTTCAGAGACCATGATATGAAAGAAAAAGTAAAAGATATCACAAAAACTAAAACTAAAGATATGGAAATGCCAGATATCGGAGGAGAAGACAGATAATATATCTTTCTGACCTAACCTAATGTCGAATATTGTTAAAAAATGTTTCACGTGAAACATTTTTGTCTAAAAAAAGACAATGTTTTGTTTTCTTATGGAATCCTGCATATTACATGTACAGAAATGCAGAAAAGAAAGGAGAAAAATATGCAGAAAATCTATACAGTCGAACAGCCGAAAATTCATTTATCAGAGGTTATTGGATATGCCCCCGAAAGTAAAGTGTATTATACTTCGGATAAGCCAGATGTCGTCTTTGATAGTAAAGAAGAGCTGATAAGGTTTCTTGCCCGTGCACATAAACAGGTTGTAAATTGGAACGGCAAACCTATCCGTGGAGAGTTCAGAAATGAGTATATGGAGAACCAGGCGCTTAATGGTTTTTCAAGGAAAAGTCGTTATGAAAATGTGATAGATGAATCTTTACATGTTACTGAGCTCAACATGGATTGGAAGGTAAACAAGTTTCTGTTCTGGCTTGATACGCCGGAACAACCAAACATTGACGTCAGGATATTTAAGAAAGAGGTTGATGCTGCGTTCTTGTTTATTCCAAAAAATATTAGCCATATTGAATGGAATTACAGTATTATGGCTTCAATTAAGAGCCGCCAGGGCAGAGCCAAGCATAAGTGTTATCCATGGCGCAGAGATTCAAGATATATCCATAGAGCACGTGCTGCTTATGGTATGGAAGCTGAGGAAGAATATAAGGAATTTGTCAAAGCCAAGGATAAGGAATTCAAAAGTATATGGCCTGATGAAGACTTTGGAGGATACCACTCCACCGGCTGGAAAGATAACTCCGGAAGCAGGTATCGCCATCAGTGGGAGGCAAGAGAGAGCAGAAGGTTTGAAAAAATAAAGAGAAAAAAAGACATTGCAATGTTCAGCGGAAAGAAACTTGCTGGACGAAGTGTCAGAAGAACAGAAGAGGAGCTTGATGCTGAGCTGGAAGAACTGAGAAAAGAATTTGGATGCTAAAAAATCTAACGGTTAGAAATTTTCTAACCGTTATTTTTTTTTGCAAAAAAAATATTACAAAAAAAATCCGCAAAAATCCGTCTCCTTTTTATTTTTTTAAGCATATTATATCTGACAACAAAAACAGGCGGTTTTCTAACCGTTAGAAAAAGCGGCTCGCAGCTTCGGGACACGAAGCATATCTCGCAGAAAAATTCTCTGCCGGCAGCCGTAAAGCGGCTGCTTTGCTGCTTAAGCATATTAGAAAAGGAGAAAAAAGAATGAATAAAAATATTTTAAAAAAATACTATGAAATGCAGGGCAAGGTAATCCTCCCGGAACAGAAAGATAATAACAATGTTGAACTGGCAGCATCCGTTGCGGCTAACTTTGCGTCAATCGGTTTCCCGATGACAACAGAACAGACAAAACATCTGGCTAAAGCCGATAAGGATGATATCATCGCATTTTTTAAGACAAACTATGAAATGCTCTCTGACGTGCTTGGGGCTGGAAAGAAACTTACTCCGTTTTATCCTGACTTCCCTGAAGGCTGCATGGAACGAAGTTATGCAGAATATTTTCTTGACCAGATTATCTATGGTCTGTCAGGTCTTGAACTTGAACCGTCTGTTTATATGAAAGAGAAAAAGACTTATCCTTTTCTCGGTACACCTATGCATAGAATCCTGATTGAAGGCAGCAAGGAAGACCTTGATGAAACTTTCCGTATGGCGGTCAAATCTGCCATCGCATACTCAAAAGAGCAGCGTGAATTCATTATGGAATATGTAAAAGAAAACCCTGGCAGCATTGATGCGTTGATTGAGAATGTATCAACAAAGAACAGGGAAAATGCTGTCGCATGCGCAATGATGGTGGAAGAACTGTCAGGTAATGCAATCCATACTGCCGCATTTATGAAACAGCCTGCTGACCTTTTAAGATATGCTGCGTTCAAGTCTCTTAGCAAGGACGGCTCTGCCCGTGACCCTTACGAAGCAATCCCTCTACGTGATGACGCGAAGACAATGCCATCATTTAAACTTGGCCGAAAAGACCGTGCTTTTGTGATGGGCTGTCTGGCAGCAATGGACAAGGGTAGTGGGGAAAGACTGTCTAATCTGATGCATGGTCATGACAAAGAATGGGAAAAGCTGTTTAACGTTCTTCATATCACAGATAAGGCCTGGGCAAAACCGAAATACGATAACGTTAAGCGTGCAATCATCATTATCCAGAGTGAAGAGAAGATTGACCGTCCGGCAAGACGTATTGAAGAGGCAATCAAAGCCGGTGATGTTGAAGCAGCCGTAAAAGAAGCTTCAAGAATGCCTGGTGATTTTATGCGCCGCTTTGATAAACTGTACCGTATGGGAATTGAACAGGGGAAAGAAGACCTTGTTGTAAATGCTATGAAAGAAGTTGCGGCAAAAGCTGGTATCGCGACTGTGACCGGAACAATCGGAAATGTTGAGCAGCGCGACCATGACGACGAAAAACGTTACTTCAAAGGCAAGAATGGAAAGGTTGTTGAAACAACAGACAAGAACAGAAAAGCATTCACAAAAGAACAGATTAAAAATGTTGTTGATGCTGCAATGAACGGAATGTCTGAAAAGTTTGCCGGAAAAGACAGCATGGGTAAAGTCTATATGGCTGAAGGTGTAAATGACGTGAAAATCCCTGTTGATATCCGTGATAATTCCGGAGCGATTGGCAATATGACGTCTGGCTCCAAGATGCCGATTGATGACAGCTGGGAAAAGATGCGTTTCTTTGTTGGCTGGACTAACCTCAACAACAAGACAGGATATCATGATGGAAGGGTTGATATTGACCTGACTGTTGCGTTCTGCGATAAGAACATGGATATTGTTGGGTTCTGCGGATGGAATGGAAGCAAAAACGGAAACGGTTTTGTGTATTCCGGTGATGTACAGGATGGCGGCCCAGCAAAAGGTAAAGGCCGCGGTGAGTTTATTGATATTGATATTGATAAGCTGAAGGATGACGGTGTTGTGTATCTTATCCCACAGATTAACAGTTATACATGCCAGAAGTTTTCTGAGCAGCCTCATACCTGCTTTGGTGTTATGAAGAGGACATCTGACGATATGGGTGAGGTATTTGAGCCCGCAACTGTTGTAAACCGCTTTGTACTTGACAGCGAATGCACCCAGGCCTCTCCTTATGTGATTGATATTGTCAACCGTGAAATCCTCTGGATGAACGAGCAGGCAATGAACAACGTAGCATCAAGAGGGCTGAATGGCGTCCTGAAACGTGTAGGCAGAACCTGCGATTCAAAAGGTATGTCCCTGTCCAGGCTGATTGAAGCTAATGTTATAGCAAACGGCGAGTGGACAAAGAATCCACAGAAGGCAGATATCATTTTTGTCAGAGATGCGGAGGAGATGTCTGATATCAAGTCTGAATTTGAATTAGATGGAAGCTATGACATGAAGTTTAAGCTTGGAAATAACATGGAGTACATTACCGGATATTTAATGCAGGAAGGAAAAAGAGAACCAGAGAAACTGACACCGGAAAGCATCAAGGTGTCAGTGGAAGTAACAGAAACGAAATGAGACTGAGTTGCTGGCCAGTCCTGTCATAAACGGTCGGGGCTGGCCAAATAAAAAGGAGAGGGGGATAATGCGATTACAAAAGAATAAATTTTTTCTAACGGTTATATTTTTTGCCTGTGGGATTGGAGCCGGGTGCTTTTGCGGCAGCCCGGCTTATGCTGCAGGAAATGATGAGAATTTGGTATACAACTTTAAAGATGCAAAAAAAGAAGGCACGGTCACCTTCACAAAAAAGTGGAAAGACAGGAAACTAAATGATAACAGGCCTGTTCCCGATATTGAAATCAGTACGGCAAAACCAAGAAAAGACGTAAGGGGATATACGGTAACATTCCATAGTAATGGCTTAAAATTTGCTGACGGCTCCACCGAAAATGAAATGATATTTAACAGCTCAAAGGATATCGTGAGCGGACAGTACAAGATGCCTAAAGGTTCGTATGTCTTATGGTATACAGAACCGGAATGCGTAAACCAGGTAAAAGTGTCGTCCAGTGGTATCCCATCTGCCACAATTGATAAAGATATTGACTTGTATGCAAAGTCTGTTACCTTTGTTTTGAAACAAGGCCCGGATGTAAACAAGCTGATTCCTGATGATGTCACATCAGTTATATTTACTGATGAAGAAATGCCTGATGGAGTATCAGTGATAGATATGGATGCTGACGGTGATGGCGGAGTTGTCGGGTGGATTGATAATCAGTGCTTGAAAATTTCCACTCAGGTTGACGGAATAAAAATTGCATTCAATACTTCAGCACAAGATATGTTCAGCTTAAAGAAAAACTTGACAAATATACAATTCAATAATATTGATACAGCCAATACGACTTCAATGGCGTATATGTTCCATGGGTGTAAAAGTTTAACGAATACAGATTTATCAATGTTTGTAACAAAACAAGTTGAAGCAATGTCTGGCATGTTTGATGACTGCAATTTATTTACAGCTATTGATTTATCTTCGTTCGACACATCAAATGTTAAATATATGAGCTCTATGTTTCACAATTGTATAAACGTTACAGAAATAAACGTATCGAGCTTTAATACAGCAAAAGTAATAAATATGGGAGATATGTTTAATTATTGCAGCAAGCTTGAATCTCTTGATTTATCCAGCTTTGATACTTCAAATGTAACTATAATGGGCTACATGTTTTTTCATTGTCCCGCTTTAAAAAATCTTGATGTATCAAGCTTTAAGACATCAAAAGTAACAACGTTTGTCGGAATGTTTGCTGAAGATGAAAACCTGTTAAGTATTGATGTTTCTGGATTTGATACATCAAATACAGCGAATTTCGGAATGATGTTTTATCAATGTAAAAGATTGGCATCGTTGAATGTAAACAATTTTGTTACATCAAAAGTTACGAATATGAGTGAAATGTTCTCCGGCTGCAGCAGTCTTGCATCTATTGACGTCTCATCTTTTGATACGTCAAATGTAAAAGACATGAGTAACATGTTTAAGAGATGCGGTTTTGAAGCTATAGATGTATCTAATTTTAGCACATCAAATGTGACAAACATGCAGCAGATGTTTCGTGGATGTCAAAAATTAAAATATCTTGATTTATCACATTTTGATACGTTAAATGTAAAAGATATGAATAGAATGTTTGAAGGATGCGATTTTGAAGCTATAGATGTATCTAATTTTAACACATCAAATGTGACAAACATGCAGCAGATGTTCTATGATTGCCAGAAATTAAAATCTCTTGATTTATCAAATTTTGACACTCATTGCGTAACAAATATTTGTAATATGTTCAATTTGTGCTACGCGCTTACGTCATTAGATATTTCAAGCTTTGATACAACAAATGTAACAAACATGAACTGGACTTTTTCAAATCTGAATAAATTGAAGACGCTTTCCCTTGGAGAGAAGTTCGCATTTGTAGGCACTGAGTACGGTCTTACTGGAACGTGGGCTAACTCTACCGGTGATGAATTTAACAGTATGGCTATGCCAAACAATGTAGCTGATACATATACAAGGGTGTCTTAATATACAAACCGCAGAAATTTTGAAAAATTTTTGCGGTTTTCTTCATATTAAATATAAAGCAGTAATGCTATATATAATATAGGAGGTAACAAAAAATGAAGCTAAAAAAAGTTGCTTCGCTTTTACTATCTGGTGTCATGCTGTTGTCGCAGCCGGCATATGCAGCAGGTGAAGTAAATGAAGTTGTAGAAGCTAATGTTGCTGGTGAAGAGGAGAGTATCGATGAAAATATAAGCACAGACAATATTGATGAAATAAATGTATCAAACGAAACTGCAAATCAGGAAGCTCTTGACAGCACATCAAGTGTTTTAAGCTGGAATGGAACGTTTTACCAAAATCAGAACACTGAAATCAATGTCTCTTATGAAAGTGGAGATGATATTGGTGCTCTTGGAGCTCTTCAGCTTGACGACTTATCAAAAGAAGCAGAAACAGAAATCTGTGAAAAAATTAAATCGCAGATGATTAACGCAAGCGTGCGGGGAATTAAATGTTTCAGTTTGAATACTGAAAATAAAAACCAGGCATCTTATAAAATAAATATTGTTATGCAGGATGCAAGCGATTTCAGAAATGCAGAACTGTATCATATTGCTGAAAACGGAGAACCTGAAAAACTTACTTATGCAATTGAAAACACTGATGATGGCAGGCAGAGGATTGTGTTTGTATCGTCTGGAGGCATTGGCGATTTTGCATTTGCGTCAATCTCAGATTTGTCTGATATAACCGTGGAGGAACCTGGGGCGTCTGATATGTCCGGAACTGATGGAAGCACTTCCGAAGCCGATGGTGGTTCTGATGATATGGCAGATTTAACAGTAAATGATAATAAGGATACTGCCGGAGATGAAGATATAACCGTTAACGACAGTATAAATTCTGACGGGAGTGATTCTAATATGGTTGACAATCCAGACGACGCTGACAGCTCTGGCGATTTAACTGTTAACGATAGTGATAAAATGGCCATTGGCGAGACCGAAATCCAAGATAGCGAAAACAGTGACAGACAAAATGAAGATGTCATTGATTCTGCATCTGCAGAAAAAAGCACTGATATAACAGATAATAACACTCCTGGAGATTCTGTTGAACCTGTATCTATAGATAATTTTAAGGTTTTGTTTGTGAGTGGAGCTGACAATATTGACGGCCAGACTGTATGGAATCCATCCGACCCGGCGGCTGGTCATTCATTTATCTACCGCGCGGAGTACACAATGTCAGGAAAGTTTTCTACTGATGTTGGTGCCTTTAAAATAGAAGTTCCGTTACATATACTGAAAGACAAAGACGGAAACTGGGCAGATACGTTTCAATGTCCGTACAGACTGAGTTCTGAACTGTCAGAAAATGATGTTCCAGATTTTGTATATGATATTGATGAAGAAAACAACAAGGTAACAATCTATAATTATAAATCATATCCAACCGGAACTTCTGGCTATATAGAGTTTGCATACGAGACCACAAAAGAGACAACTGAATATGCTGATATGTCAGTATCTGAAAATGTTCCAGCGAAGGTATATGCAACAAATGAAAATTCTACTGTTACCGCTGATGCAACTGCAGACGGCGTTTGCATAGATACACATGCAACAATTGCATACACGCAGAAAAAGAAACCTACATTATATAGAAGCTGGAATAAAGCATGGGGAGAAATACCGACAGATGCTGGAAATTATTATTATCTCGTATGGCCAATTAAAACATATGTAAATAAAAACACATCATGCTATTCATTTACATTAAATGATACATGCACAGATATGAAAAGCAGTGTGGTTGGTTACAGGTTTTCAGGACAAAGTTCGTTTTCGGATATAAACAGTATTGATAACGTAAAAACGTATGGAGACAGATATGATTATGTTTTGACCAGATACAGTAAAGCAGATGCTGACGCAATCTCAAAAGATGCTGGAAGGTTTTATATACATAATGATATTGAAGCAATAGTAAGCCCGTCAGACCATGTTGATGCTGATACAAATGCTACTTCATCGTATGACTGGTTTTATGAATCTCCCGTATATATGTACGGCAAAGGAGATTTTTGGGCTGAAAAATATGGAATTTACGGAGGATACAATAAGGTTGAAAGCTCTGAGGATATATCGAATTATGTTCTTGGGGAATTTGAAGAAGGAGATATTGATACACTGCCAAATTTAAAATACTATGTTATTGGCGACGGCAGACCGTCAGCTTATACGATTGAAGATGGAGGTACCGGAGAAGTTGAAGATGCAATAAATGACATGTTCTGGAAAAAGAAGGTTGATTATAATATTACTGATGATGGCATAGCAATTGAAGGTACAGCCTTGAATGATAATGACTATGATGTTTCAAAGGCAGAACTGAAAACATTGATTAAAGAAGCCGTTTTTGATGAAACGACCTATGAATTCAAAACATCAAAAAAGACGTTGGGATTTAATGAGGATGACAATATCTCTGTTTCTGTAAGAACCACTGAAGGTTGGAATCAGGCTGCTGTTTATGATTTAAACAGTAAAGCGTATAAAGATATAAATGAAAAATACGTAAAATCTGCTAGCGGCAGGACACTGACATTTAATGTAGGTGTAAAAGCTTTGAAATATTTATGTTCTCATGCATATTATTACACTGAACTTAATGTTTATCCTGAAATCTCATTATTTAGAACGGAGCATGTGCAGGAAATTCTTAAAAATAAGCCTACAAAAATAGCAGTACAGAATAATGCAAAATTTCTTGTGTCGCAGGGCGACAAAGTCATACTTGACAGAGATACACAGGCTTCAGACTATGTGCAAAAAGTAGAACGCGAATCTGAAATCAAAAAAGATATCGTAAAAACTGAAAACCTTAAAAAAGAATTACGGTTTGAAGTCACCTGGAATATTAGTTTTCAGGAAAAATATGTAGACGATGATGGTATCCATTATATTTATCAGGACAGTGGAAAATTTTATGACCTGCTTCCACTTGGAAGTAATTTTGACTCATCATCTTTAACTGTTTCAGAATCCAGCGTAGTATTAACTCGCGGTGAGTATGATTATTCATTGACAGAAAATTATAGGAATTCAGGAAGAACTTTATTGACGATTTCAATCGCTATGCCAACCAAAAATCAATACTCTGTCAAGTATAACACCTCACATGATTACGATTCCGTTAATGATTATGGACGAAATCTTTTAAACTCAGTTGTGTATGAGTCTGGCAATAACAGAATCGGAAATGGCCGGCCTGATGATGGAGGTGATATATCTGATAAAAACATATTATCCGATATCAATCCTGATACGGATGAGAAAAAATTTGCATATGCAGAAGCAAGGTATGAAGTTAATTTCCCTGTTGCGGCGTCAACTGGATTAAAGAAGCAGGTAAAGAACTCTACGTCAAGCACTTACTCATATAATGAAGTAATGCACAAGAACGAAGACTACAGTTATAAAATAAGACTTACAAATGATTCCACGACCAAGGCGACAGATATCATATTCTTTGATTCACTTGAAAATTTCTATCAGGATGAAGACCAGACAGAACCCACAAAGGTATCTGACTGGAAAGGCAAATTCCAGGGGTTGAATCTTGCACAGTTTGTCTATAAGGGCGCGGCTCCTGTGATATATTATTCAAAAATTGAAAGCTTGAATCCTCAGAAACATAACGACTTGAAAGAAAAGACAAAAGATGGAGAGCCGGTATGGATTGAGGCTTCTAAATTTGAACGGCAGTTTGGCCTTGATAAAGTAAGAGCAATTGCTATTGACGCGACGAAATGTGAAGACGATTCGGATTTTATTCTTGATGAAAATGAATCTATTTCATTTATAATTTATATGCAGGCGCCTGATGAAGATACGAGTGATAAGCAAGACCCGGTGGCATATAATAATATCTTTGTGAACAGGACTGCAATTAAAGAAGTTGGCGATGAGATAGTAAGAATACCTCAATTTTATCATCAGGATTATACACAGGCACATTATAGAATTTCCGGTGACCTGGATTTCATGAAGGTTGATGCGACAGATGCCTCAAATGTCATCCAGGGTATCACATATAAGTTAACAGGAACATCTGATTATGGTACAGCATATGATGAAGAGCGTACGTCAAATAAATATGGAAAATTGTCGTTTAGAGAAATTGAAAAAGGCACTTATCAATTGAAAGAAACTTTATGTTCTGAAGACTGGCAGCTGAACAAAGAAACATACACCGTAAAGATAAACTCAAAAGGAGAAACAGTTATTGACGGTCTTAAGAACGAAGATGGAGTTTATATCCTTGAAGATGAACCGAGAAACCATGCAGACGTGATATTTCAAAAGATTGATAATGTGACGGGCAGCCAGGTTGAAGGAGCAGTGTTTAAGTTATCCGGAGTGTCTGATTATGGTAATGAGTATACCTTATACAGCACTTCAAATAAAATTGGAAGAATTACATTTAAGAACATTGAGCTTGGAAAATATGACCTGGTTGAGGTACAGGCTCCGGATGGCTATATAAAAAATGGTCAAAAATACTCTGTAAAAATAGATGAAAACAATAGGGCATATATATATGACAGTGATGGAAATGAGATTAATGCAAATTCTAATCGGCTCTATCAGATAGAAAACGAACCGTATCACAGTGTAAGGTTTTTGAAGAGCAGTACTTACGGTGAAAACATTTATCTTGAAGGAGCAGAATTTAATCTGTCAGGTATTTCTGATTATGGAACAAGCGTAAATATGAACGCTGTATCCGGCCGCGCAGAAGATGGAGGTCTTGTAGTCTTTGATGGTCTTGAGCCTGGAACATATACGCTAAAAGAAATCAAAGCCCCGGCTGGACATTATATAGATGAAAAACTTTATGATGTCGTTGTAAATAAATATGGGACATTTACAATAGACGGTTTGGAAAAGGTACAGTTTGGAAACAAGGAGTAGATACAATGATGGGAAATAAAAAAGGATGGCGGGCGTCAGCCCGCCTGCTCAGCAAAATCTGCCTGCTGGCATTTCTGATAATCTTTATGCTTCCCTGCATAGTAAAAGCTGACGATGCAGTTTATTCTACTGTCGGAGGGACATGGATTAAGGTTAATGATTCAACATGGACGATGGATAAAGACGGGGATGGAAAGACAGACGTGACGTTGTTGAAAGAAGGTGATGAATGGAAGTATATTTTTAATGTTGCTGATGATTCATCACTGTATTATGGTTGGGAAGTAAACCCGCCGGAAGGCTATGAAGTAGAAAATGGGTATGGAACAAAGCAGAATCCAGCAATCGGGATTCAGTATGCCCGTACAGATAATATCGATATTGATGGAGTACAGAATGGCGAATACGAAGGTGGAATTGATACTACAAAAGTGTATACGGTACCAGGGGCATCACAAATAGTGACATCAGGAAAGTATGACCTTGCAGACGGTGACTTTTTGGTCATATGGAGTGGTAATCATCCAGAATATACGGCCGTAGATGATTATGAGAAGGGAGATGTGAAAAGAGGAAATCGCAACATTATATCATCTTTTTCAGACAATACGATTACGGTAGGTTTTCATTCTGAAAAAGATGGTAAAAAAGGTTACGGCTATTATATAAAAATAATTGGTAATACAAATATAAACGGTCTTACAGCGACAAATGTCTCCACGGAAGAACCAGCTCTTGATGTAGGTAATTTATACATAAAAAAACAGGTACTTGAAGCTGATGGAAGCCCATCTACCGATGATAAGATATTTAAATTTAACATAGAACTTTCATCTGATGATGATAAGATTTCAGTAATGCTTGCTAATAAAAAAGAGTATGGTGATGTGACGATTGATGGAGGGAAAGGCTCTTTCTATCTCTCAAATGGTGGCAATGTTAATCTTACAGGGATTCCGGCCGGTGTAAAATATCATATAACTGAAGACGCGACTGATGGTTATGAATCAGTGTTGACAAACGAAGATGGAACTATTCAAAAAAACAAAACGGCAACAGTAACATGTACTAATACGAGAAAGACTCAGCCTGAAGTAAAAAAACAGACTTTAACCATTAAAAAAATAGTCAAAAACGGTGACAATAAAGACAATTTCACTTTTCATATTTCTTTTAGTAATTTAGAAAAAAATGTGAAATATAAATACAAAAAAGGAGATGCTGAAACAGCGTTTGCATCTGATAAAGATGGCACTGCAGATGTAACTTTTATGCTGGCGAATAATGAAAACGTAGTGTTTGAAAATATTCCGGAGAATACAAAATATCAGGTCACAGAAGATGCAAATAAGTATTATGCTTCTTATGAAATAACTAATGCTGTTAAGACCGTACAGCAGAAAAAGGGTAATGAACAGACTGACCAGTCTTTGTCAACTGGGACAGAAACTGTTGACGCTGATGAAAACGCAGCTGTGACCTTTACGAATACAGGAAAAGAACCTGATGTGCCAGAAGCAGAAAAACTTAAAATAAGGATTAAAAAAATCTGGAATGATAATGAGGATGCAGGAAATACAAGACCGGGAAATATTACTGTTTATCTGATGCAGGATGAAAATATTATAAAAAATATTGAACTGAATGCTGATAATGGATGGGAGACAGAGGTTGACGGGCTTGAAGTGCTTAAAGAAGACGGAAAGACAGAATACAAATACTCTGTGAATGAAGAAAATGTCAGCGGATATGACTCCAATGCTGTTGAAAGCGAAGAAACCGATGCGACAGGAGATGGATGTAAAGTCAAGGTATTTACAATCACAAACACGAAAACCGAGACCGGAAGCCTTAAGGTTTCAAAAATGGTTGAGGGGAATGGTGCTGACAGAACCAAAGCATTTAAATTTAAGGTTGAGCTGAAAAATGGTGGCAACCCCGTTTCAGGTGTTTATCCACTTGATGGCACTGCTGGAAGTAAAACCGGAACAATCGTATTTGACGAAAATGGCATGGCTTCATTTGAGCTGCCTGACGGAGAGTCAATTGTAATAACCGGGCTGCCGGTCGGAGCCGATTATACGGTTACAGAAAATGCTTATAAAGATTACAAACCTTCTGACAATGGAAAGTATAATGGAAAAATTGAGACAGGAAAGACCGGTGAGATTTCGGTTGTAAACACATATGATGAAAAGTATGACATATCTGTAAGCAAAACAGTGAAAGGAAATCAGGGCGATAAATCCAAAAACTTTGAATTTGTGCTGAAGCTGACAGGAAGTGATGGGCTGGTAGTGCCCGGCAGTGTTGATGTTGAAAAGAATGGAAACTTTGAGACAATGAAAGTCGTTGACGGCGAAGTTAAATTTACATTATCACACGGAGAGAAAATTATATTCAAGAAACTGCCGGCTGGCGCCAAATATGAAGTGACTGAAACAGTAACAGACGGATATAAGATGACATGTGATAACAATTCTGGAGTGTTGAGGACAAATGCCAATATTGGATTTGTGAATACGAAGAATGTTGGAATTCCGACTGCGGCGATGACGAACACCGGAATTATAACTGCAATTGCTGTCTGCTGTGGTGGTGTAGTCATTGTAGCTATTGTGAGAGCAGTAAAGAAAAAATAATATGGTATTTAAAAGGAAAAAGAATATTTTCAAAAATGTTCTTTTTTCTTTTTTATTTGTCATATTAGATATAACGGTAAAAAAATTGCCGGATAATACAGGCAGAATCCTTGCCTGTAAAAACTTCAAATTGCATCGGATACAAGGTTTGTTGGATATCTATTCGAAGCCTTGCTCCGGATAGAAAACTCCTCCATTCCTTGTTCTCAGATAAACAATGCTGACGGCATAATACCGCAAGCATCTGAGAAAGCGGGCTTTACCCGTTATCGTTCGAGTGACCTTATTCGCAGGAAGCGAAAATATAATAAAAATAGGAGGAGAAACGATGAACAATTTGAAAAAAAGTATCATGTCTGTAGCGATGGCTGCAATTACCGCAGCATCACCTATACTGTCTTCATATGCGGCGTATGCAAGTGATATCACAGTAAACGATGATGGAACGGTAACGCAGATATCCACATCAACTGAAGGCAGCACGAGCAAAGCAGACGAAACCAAATTTTTATTCATTAAGATTAAAACGGCCGGTGGTAAGGTTGTGCTTAATGAAGGTGAAGACCAGGAACAGCGAATCCGCCTGGATAAAAAAACGGATGGCGTGGAGTATATAGATGTATATGATAAAAATGATGTACTTATCTCATCAGAGAGTACAAAAGATAATGGATATACATATGTATATGAAGCAAAAGCTGACGATGCGGTCAGTGTGAAAGCAAAGGCAGATGAAGGATATAAGGTCAAGTTATATGAATTGACTGACGATTCTTCCGGAGCCGAAATCGCTGAAGATGTGGGATTTGATGCAGGAAATAAAGTGGATAGCTTCAAATATCCGGTATTTATGGAGTATGACAAGACCGTAAAAATTGGATTTGAGAAGACAGAGTCCGCTGATGACATTGCAAAGGATTTAAGTGTCAACGATAAGACCGGAAAAGATAAGGCTGACGAGCAGAGCAAAGCTGAAGCTGATGTTGAAAGCGAAGATAAGACTAGTAAGAAGGACGAGGCTGAATCTAAAGAAACAGAGGATGCAAAGGCAGATGGCAGTGATGAAAAGCATGATGACGCTAATGTTGATGAGGCGTCAAATGATGAAGACTTGACTGTCGACACTGCTGGTGATGCTGATACTTCTGATACTGTTGGCGATGAATCCAAAGAAGAAAGCGAAGCGGTTAATAGCTCAGAAAATTCTGATACGGAAACCGAAGCTGAAAACAAAAACGAAGACCTTACTATTGATAGTAAAGAAGAGATAAATGCTGACGATGCGGAAGCTGATGCAGAAAATACAGATGCAGATTCTGTGAAAGGTGATGCGGATATAGCTAATGCAGATGCGGATGCTGAAGCGAAAGAGGAAGAAGAAAATGTGGAAGAAAGCGTGGAAGATTCAGACATTGAAGAACCTGATGTAAATGCTGATGAGACAACAAAGTCTGGAGAACATTTCACTGAAATTTCTACTGAAATTTCTTCCCTTGATGCAGATTTATTCTCTTCTGCAAGACTTGTCATTATGACAGGAGATGCAAACAATATCGTTGACGCCGAACATATTATCGCAAATTACGATAATATCTATCTGATGCAGTACTCAACAGTAGAGCAGGCAATGACAGCTTATCTGTATTACAATTACACTGCTTCAACAGGAGTAATTGATGCAGTAGAGCCGGATGCTCCATTGGAAGCTGCAGATGAAAAAACAGTAGAGGGAACAGCTCCGATTGATGAAACAAATGTCCAGGTAACAGCGGATGCGAATCCAATTAGTTCTATTGAGGAGACAAAACCTGCAGAAACAAAAGAAGCAACAAATGTAATTGCTCTAATTGATACCGGTGTATCAGAAAGTGCAAATGTTATTGACAGGGTATCTCTGATTGGTGACGAGCTGGAAGGCAATGGACACGGTGACAGAATGCTGCAGGCAATCGTCGGACAAAATGCTGATGCAAGCGTATTATCTATCAGAACAATGGGTAATGATGGACGTGGTACTGTATCAAGTATTATTGCCGGTATGGAGTATGCGTTACAGCAGAATGTTAAGATTATCAACTTATCACTTTCTGCAAAGACAAATCTTTCAAACAGTGTTCTAAAAGCTGAAATTGAAAAAGCAGTAAATGCTGGGGTAGAGGTTGTGGCTGCCGCTGGTAATGATAATGCAAATGTTAAGGATTATATGCCAGGAAGCGTTGAAGCCGCAACAGTAATTGGTGCTGCTGACGAAAATGGCGAAAGAATGATTGGTTCAAACTATGGCGATACAGTAGATTATAATGTTGTTGCTGGAACTACGTCCGAAGCTGCTGCTAAGTTTTCAGGATTCTTAACAACTGGTATAGATATCATGGGTGTTGTTAATACGGATGGTTTAATTTATCAGCCGGATTATGTAGCAGCTGAAACTACAGTAACACCGGAAGTGACAAAGGCGCCTGATGAAGATTTACCTGATGATGAAGAGGATGACGAGTGGACAATAGGTGATTATCCGTCTGCAAATTCTACAGTATCTAAGGAAGAAGATGTCTGGTATAAAGATACGGCATATGAGTTTGACAAATATAATCCGTATGGTGACGACGTAATAGTTAAATGCGAAACGGAAGGTAAAACTGCAAGTTTCAAAATCGGAGACACCGTTGAATTCCAATATAAATATGCCTTAAAGGAAAACCCTGAATATGCATGGGATTTATATTGTACGTTTAATTTTATTGACGATAGAGATTTAGTGACAACTAAGTCTGATAGCGTCGATAAAATTTTCCCTGATATTGTATGCCAGGAAAGAAACGAAGGATATAGAGGAGTTGTTCCAGAGCGTACAGGTGAAACCGTTACTGGAAAAACATTTAATATATTGGCAAATACAAAGAACTTTGAACTTGGCGGATTACTTCAGGACTATAATCCAGAAACATTTAAAATTAACAGTATTGACGAAAATGGATTTGATATTACAAAGCCTGGAGAATATAAGGTGACATTTGAAATGTCTTACTTTATGTATGCTAACTATACATGGTTTGTTGAAGACACAATCAATGTAATTGATGCAAGTTCACTGGAGCCTGGAGTATATCTTACTTCAAGTGAGCCAACTTTATTCTTTACAAATAATGATGGAATGAAGGGCTATGCTGAGTTTTCTAAAATTGATTTGTCCGATAACAGTTATAAAATATCATGCGTTGATGGAGAATTAAAGCTTGCAGTTACTAGTTCAGATGATACTGTTGACATAAATAGTTTTTGTACTATTGCTGATTCTGATGATAATACTAAGTTATTAACAATCAATAAAGCTGAAAATGATGTTCCTCTTATCATGTATGCTTCAAGAAGCGATTATGAATCCGGAAAGTTGTTTAATGGTGGTGGTTGGAAACAGCCTGGTATGACAGAAGGTCAGGTTGATAAAGTGAGTGACTTTGAAGAATATGAAGAAGCTGTATATAATGCAGACGTAACAGATGATGATTATATGAGTGTTGCTGGCGACTATGTCCTTAAAGGAACATTCAATACAACATGTAAAGGTCAGGTTGGTAGTCAAACAGGAAATAACCATTGGGGAAATGGCTCAACTAGTCCAGAATCAAACTGGGCTACAGCTTATTTAAAGCCATCAAGCACGACAGGTAGTTTTGCTGCATCCGCAAAAACAAGAAAACAGATTATTGAATTTGCTGCAAAATATGGAGCTAACTTAAAAGATTCTGATTTTGATGATGTTGGATTAAACTGCTCAACACCTGGATTATACGGATATACTCCATGGTCTATTGTTGATATTTCGTTAAAGGTTACGGTTTTGTTTAATGGCTCAAAATATCGAGTTGATATTACAGGAACATTAGACAAATCTCCTGGATATTATCAGACTTTCTGGGGCGCAGACTATATTACAACAGATGGAAAGATAACGCTCATTGTTAGAAAACGATTACTTAATGCAGAGCTTGCTGAATTTAGTGGACGTGTTGGCGAATTGTTAACTACATTCACATTTTATTCAGATAAAGCTTGTACTAAGAAAGTTGCCTCATTACGTATGAACGCAAAAGAGACGGACCCTGAGGACGGATATGTTTCATATAAGGGAGAAGCTTATGTTTTACCTGGTACGTATTATATGAAAGAAACATATCGAATTGCAGGAACAATGCAGAATAATGAGGTCTATGGACCAATCAAAGCTGTACTTGGTTCTAAGCCGATTGATGTTGGAAAATTATTTATTGGCAATAGTGAATATTCAACAATAGGTAAAACTGGATGGATTTATAATAAACCATTTATATTTACAGGCCAAATTTTAACTAAGCATAACGATAGCGGAGAAAAATTAGGCGGAGCTATATATAGAGTCCAGTATAGCGAATATGGAGAAAATCAATTTAAATCAAGGAGAACCTGGTATTTAAAAACAGATGAAGAAGGTGTTTTAAAATTTGACGAAGACCATTATCTTACTTCATGGAAAGACTCAAATGGAGCTATTCATAAGAGTGGAGCCCTTGTGCATCAGACTAATGGAAAATGTGCATTACCGATTGGTTTCATCAGAGTAAGAGAGATGGAAGCGCCAGAAGGTTATGGATTAGACCCTAAAGAGTATGAAGTACGAATTCAAGCTGAAGCAATGGATACCACACCGTGTTTCTTATCATACAACGGTAAAAAACAGGTACTTGATGTTACAGACCCATACGATGGCGGTCTTAAACTTGGTAAATTCTTATATGATTATGATAATTTCGCCGGAAAGACAGACAGAGATTACATCAAAACAGAATTTACAATTTATAAAACATTTAACGCAAATGAACCGGATAATATGAAAGCTGTTTCAAATCCAGTTAAGACTGTAAAGATAGAGGATACAACAAAATCAGTAAAGAGTAAAACTCTTACGGTTGGCGGACTTGAACCTGGAACATATTACCTGCTTGAGACAGGAAGATGTCCTGGCTCAGCTCAGAACTTAAATATTTACAGCTTTGAAATCAAAGCCGGACAGACAGCTCCGACAGAAGAAATCAAAAACGTAAGGACAAACAGAACCGGAACAAAAGTTGGAAACCAGCCATTTAGATATATTGGCATGATTCTTGAAAAAGTAGATAAAGATGGTAAAAAATTACCATTAAAAGATGCTATTTTCAAAGTCGTATACTCACCATATGAAAAATCAGATTCAAGATATACGGAACAATATACATGGTTCTTAAAGACTGATGAAAAAGGTGAAGTATTCTATGACAAAGCCCATTGGGTTGATGAATTTAACGGAATGAAGAGCGATGCTCCATTTATACTTGATAATGGTACATATGCAATTCCTTCTGGTACATTATATGTGACTGAGGTAAAAGCGCCAAGTGGATATGGTATAGATAAAAAGACTCATGAATTTCTGATGCCTGCTCAAAAGGACGAAAATGGTTATTATTCTATCAAAGAACTGACAGCGACGCCGATTAAGGTTGTAGAGCCGCCGCTTGGTAAAATATGGTGCGCTCAGGTTAAACTGAAAAAGGTTGATGAGAATGGGAAAGGATTGAAAGGTGCTAAATTCTATATTTGGGATAATGAAAAATGTACAGGAGACCCTATTGGCCAATTGGAATCTGGAGACAATGGAGAATCAAATATTGTGCAAATTGATGACATTCCATGGGATAATGAAACTTATACGGTATACTGTCAAGAATATGAAGCTCCTACTAATTATGTAACAATTGATGATAAATTTAGCGTTACATTTAAGCGCTCAGATTATGAAGCTTTATATAAAGCAGATAAAAACACAAAGGGTAAGATTGAGTACTTCGGTCCTAAAACCGGAATCCCTAACGACAAAGGCTGGACAGTACGAATGAACGCTAAAAAGGTCAATATGAATCAGGATGGACTTGCTGATGCTGAGTTCACAATTTATAAAATTGTCGGAAGTGATAAAAAAGAAGTTGGAAAAATTGTTTCTGGTGATGATGGTATGACAAATGAATTAAGCGTAGGAATCGACAATAAAGAAACTACTGCAAAGTTCTTATGTGTTGAAACAAAAGCACCAAACGGACATGCCATAAGTGAAGAAAGTAAAACTGGATACACTCTTGAATTCCAAAAATCTACTTATGACGAATTATATAAAGCAGATAAAGATACAAAAGGTGAATTAAAGACATTTGGCCCAACAACTGGTATTCCAAACCCTACCGTAACAATAACCCAGCCGATAACACCACCAATAACACCACCAACAACAGGTACCGGATTAAATGTTATCAAAACATCAAAGGCCCCTGATGACGTGATGGAACTGAACAGCTATACACTTGAAGGTGCAGTATTTAGGGTAACATCAAGCCGTGATGGTGACATGGGTACAATCACAACAGATGCATCAGGATATGCGGGACCTCTTACACTTCCTGATAACAGTACTAAGACTTGGGTTGACCCAGCTACAGACAAAGAAGGACATGTAACACGTCCAGGGTATTGGCAAATAAACGAGGTAATCACTACGTATTATATTACAGAAGAAACGCCTCCAAAGGGTCATTATAAGAATAACTCAACAAAATCCATCAGTGTAACAATGCCAAGAGATGCAAAACAGACCTTTGAAGTAACATTTGAAGATGTGCCGAAATTTAATAAGGCAAGCAGTTTTGATATTGAAAAACTTGGAGTGAAGGGCGAACCGATTGAGGGCGTAGTTTTTAAAGTAGAATATTTCGACGGCGATGATGACAGCGATAATCCAGTAAGAACATGGCATATCAAGACAGATTCAAATGGACATGCCAGACTTGGCAACTCTTATCTTGATGCCAACAGACAAAACGACCCATTTTACATGTATGAAGGAAATATAGTAATCCCGATTGGTGGATATCTAAAAGTAACTGAGGTCGCAGCCCCTGCTGAATATGTCCTTGATGACACACCTATGGGAGCAAAAACAGTAGAAGGCCAAGACATTAAATTTACTTATGCTAATGGCAATGCATGGTATAATGAGTTACAAAGATGCCGTGTAGACTTGCAGAAATATGAAGCAGATGGAACAACTCCAATTCCTGGTGTTGAATTTGAGATAGAATTTCTTGAAGCAGCCATTCAGCCAACATCTAAGAAACATCCGAACTTTAAACGACTTTTAAATGTAGGAGAGAAAACGGTACGACATACCGATACAGATGGTAAAGTATTTTTTGACAATCTTGACCAGGGAACATATAAGATTACCGAAATCAAGACGAAAGACGGAAATGCATTACTTAAAGAGCCGATTGTATTTACATTACCGTTTAAGATGACTAACCAAGAGGCATCTGAATACGGAAATGTAGATTTTACAACTGCAAAAGAAGATGTTGGATATTCTGGTAAATGGTATTTCTATAATTGTAAATATGATATCACTAATAATGCGACATTTAGTATGCCAATGACAGGTAATGACGGCAAATGGAAATATGGATTTATTGGTTTAGGAATGGCAGCAGCTCTTGCTTCTGTATGGCTTGTTTATGAAACAAGAAATAAAAAATTCAGAAAACGTAAACATAAAAAATAAGCAATAAAAAGCAAAAGAGCAGCCTGCCCGCGAATGCGGTCAGGCTGCTCTATATTTTTGCGCTAGTTAATTGGTTCCCATATTGCTTTGATTGTTGTGTTAAGTGTAATATTCAATCCGGACAATGTAAATCTTCCACTTTGCCATCCAGCAAATTTATATCCATCTCGTGTTGGTTGAGGCATGTCCTTAGAAAAGGTTACATGTGATTGATATGGAAATTGAGCAGAATAAACATTGCTTCCGTCAGGAAATACACCTCCATTAGCGTCAGCTGTTAAAGTGCATTTATCATTAGCTTTTTCGCTCGCAAAGTCCTGAACCCAGTAATATATTCCCTTTTCGTCTTGATAAATACCTACACCAATGTATGCTGACCTGCTGCTTAGCATGGTTACTTGATGACCCTGACTGTTCATCCAACCTTCAACTACATCGGCCGGTGTTCTAAATACTGCGGCAATATTTTCTCCTGAGCTTCCCCCGACACCAGCTTCGTCAAGAGCTGTGCTTAAATTACGTCCATCAGGTCTTGTATGTGAAAATGAAATACTAATTTCCTTAGCTCTCACCATAGCTGCTTTCTGTAATCCTTCATGATATTGAAGTGGAGCAGAACCAACTTTCGCTCTTTCAATATTTGTCAGCCTGATAACTTCCTGCACCATCTGATTAATCTCTGCGGCATCTGCTCTATGAATTGGATTCGGTGTCGGAGTTGCTGTTGGTTTTGGGGTTGCAGTTGGCTGCGGCTTTGTAGTCGGCTTTGGAGCCTCAGTTGGCTGCGGCTTAACCGTCGGTTTTGGAGCCTCAGTTGGCTGTGGTTTTACTGTTGGCTCTGGCGTGTCTGTCTCTTCATTTGGAACATATACAGATACTCCTTTTGTGTCGTATTTTCCATATACGCCATTGCCATAGCTGCGAACAGTATATGCGTTGTTATATCCACGATAAGGGCCTTCATCTGTGTAACTTAAACTTTTGGTAGTTCCAAGCCTAAGCCATTGAGTGTTATCCTTTGTTCTGAAATACACAACATAGCTTGTCGCCCCCTTTGCCGGCTTCCATGAAATTGTTACTGTCGGGTCAACCTCATCATTGAAGGTTGCAGCCATTCCGGTTACCGTCTGTGGGATTGTATTCGCTATTAGGCCTTTCTTATTATAGCTTCCAGACTTCTTTGTCTTCTTATTATACGCCTTAACTGTATACTGATACTTCTGACCAACCATAATCGGATACTTCTTGGAAGAAGTGTGGGTATAGCTTGTCTTTTTATTGTCAAGCGTCTTGACCTTCGTCCATTTGCTGGCTCCGGCTTTTTTGTAGTATACGATGTAATTCGTAGCTCCGGAAGTCTTTTTCCACTTGATATTAATTTTGTTATAATCAGTGGCTTTGATACTTGACAGCTTCACCGTTCCAGGTTTCTTGGCTGCCGCCTGCGTTCGCATCTGCAATGCCTGCGGAATACAGATGAGCGCTGCAATAATGAACGCGAACAGCGCGTATAAATATTTGCGTTTCTTATACATATATTTACCCTCCTTGAGTTTTATTTCTTATGTATTTATTATACTATATTTCTATATAGCATTCAAATGTATAAGCTATAAATAATATGCTGAATTTACGATGGAATAATTCGCAAAAAAAATTAAAAAATTTTCTCAAAAAAAATAACACATTCCAGAAAAAATCCTGCATATTATATTTGTCGACAGAGATGCAAGCCTGCTTCGGCCGGGTGGGGAGTGCGTCTTGCATGCAAAAAACATAAAATAACGATGGATATTCTGAGGAAAGATGTGAAGAGCATCTGAATAGGGAAACCTGGCCGCTTGCAGCCACCCGACAAAGGGGAGGATATTCTTCGAAAAAACATGACAGATTTGGCGGGCTTGGCGGCTCGCCGGCAATATTTGGCTGGACGGTACACAAAGTGAGATGTAAGCTTGTGCACACGATTTAAACAGCCTGAAAAACCAATGAAAAGAAAAGCAGCATGCCGGTTTAGTCCGGGGAATCATGCTGCTTTTTTTGCTGCGCCTAAATTTGCATATTATATATGCAAAAAAGAAAAAACAAAGGAGGGCGTCAATATGATGAACGAATATATTTCTGAAATGGTCGCGCAGGAGGATAAAAGTACAGCCGAACACTCCGGAAGAGTGGCGAAAATCGCAGACATCCTTGGAAGGGCTTTGAGTCTCAGTGAATCGGAGCTTCTGACGTTGGATGAAGCAGCAAAGCTTCACGATGTCGGAAAAATCAAAGTGGACGTTAAGATTCTGCAAAAGCCGGCGAGACTGACGGATGAAGAGTTTGCTGAAATCAAAAAGCATACGGTATACGGTTTCGCGATGATTAGTCCTGAGGATGACATGATTGCCGGTTTGATATTGTCACATCATGAGAGATGGGATGGCAGTGGATATCCGAATGGTCTTTCCGGATGTAATATTCCGTATCTTTCGAGAGTAATCGCGGTCGCTGATTCCATTGATGCGATGATGTCGGACAGATGCTATCGGAAAGCTCTGTCGTGGAATCAGTGTCTTGAAGAGCTTGATAAAAACCGAAGCAAGATGTATGACCCGAAAATCGTGGATGCGGCATTTATATGCCAGGCCATGATATTTAATGCTCTTTGTGCAGACTAGAAGCAGGCGAAAGCCTGCTTTTTCTTTTTTATGCCAGATTTGTCATATTGTATGTATAAAAAAATAAGGAGGTAAAAAGCTATGTCCAGAGCAGATATTTTTAAAAGAAAAGAACGTGAAGTAACAGCAGATTCTATCGTTAAAGACAGTGTCAATGCCGCTGATGCACTTAATAATATATATGGCAAAGGCAGGTCAAATAAAACTGTAAGTGAAAACAGAACACAAAAAGAATTTGAAAAAACAGACGAAGCTTTACGTGATGTTGAAACTGCAAAACAGCAGAAGGGCGGAGAAGAGCCTGAAGAACAGGTAAGAGAAATACCGCGATATGAAAACCGTGAAGTAAGACACCGTACTTCTAATGACAGGGCAACTGAAAGAGAGGCAGAAAGACGCAGAGACATTGAACGCCGAAGGGCTGAGGCTGCACGCCGGGCGTTAGAGCGTGACAGAATACGCAAAGAAGAGCGGCTGCGTGAAGAAAGGCTTGCAGACAGAAAAGAAGATGCGATGATTCACGATATGACGGAGCAGGTTCTAGGTCAGACCTACAAGGTGCCGGGAACGAACATTAGTTATGACGATGCTGCCATCATGGCAAGAAATAATATCAGGGATTCAGCAGAGCTTACCGGTATCTCACTTGAAGATGACGGATTTGCAAATTCTGTTGAAGAAGTCCAGGCTATGATGAAAGGTTATGTATTTAATGGTGTTCCTGACATTGAGGAGGTTTATACCATTGCAAATGAAAGGAATTACGGTGCAGATGTTGTTGCTCAGGCTTATGTGAATGTCCTTAAAGAAGTTGACATCAATCAAAATATTCAGGCGTTAACAAGAATTGACGAAAAATTCTGTTTTGACCACCAGGCCTTTGAAACACAGTTTGATTATATAAGGGAACATGACGGCGCAGCAGACCATGTTTTAGATAAAGTTGAGATGGAGCTTGGAAGAGAAAGAGAATAAAAAAGATACAAAAAGAAGACCAATTAAGGTCTTCTTATACTATATCATTTCATAAACCGGATTTAGCTGAGGCGCTGTAAAACGCCACAGCCAATGATGCGGCCGGCATTATCGTGACGCAGGTCGACCGGGACAAGGGTCTCGGTCCTGCCCGGCACTGCATGTATCACGATGGTGGATTAAATTCTTACGATGAAACTCAGAGAGTGCTCAGGATGAAACCCAGAGAATGCTCAGTAATTCAGTTGCTGAGATGAATCTGACAAACTGAATAAAAGTATTGCTTGCAATTTTTTAAGTCTTCACATTTGCATGTGAAGACTTTTTTGCTTTTTTAAAAATAATTCGCAAAAAATCGTCTCGTTTTTTATTTTTTCGGCATATTAAATATATAAGAAATCTACAGAAAGGAGATACACGATATGGCAAATTCCAACAGAAAGAAAACCCGCAAACTGCATGAAGCCAAACAGGCTAAGAAGGCTGAGGATACGAAAAAAGAGAAATCAGTCAGGAAGGCAAAGGCTGATATAGAAAAGCCGATAAAATATACAGTTACAGCAGAACAATTGGATGACGGAACCTTTAAGTTCAACGGCGGCAAAAGCGTATTTAATATCACCATGCAGAAGAATAAAGCATTAGAGCCTTACGGAAAATGCATACATAATTACGGTGTCCTTTTAGAACTGATTCCTGGCGATAAGCAGACTGCAATCAACCAGCAGATTGGGAATGCCAGGGTCGTGCATAATGATTACCTTTCCAAACGCATTGATTATTACAAAGAAAGCAAGGAGACCCTGACTGTCTCCAAATATAAAAAAGATTATCTCCCGGCATTAAAGGAAGAAAAGGAATATCTTAAGGATACGGATAAGTTTGTTTATGAAAACGCCTGCCGGAATGTAGATGACGCGTACAGCAGATTTTTTAAGGGGTTATCCGGATTTCCGAAGTATGCCTCCAAAACTAAACCGAACGGGAACAGTTTTACAACAAATTTCACGAACAACAACATTGAACTGAAAATGGTTGATGGAATTCCGCATGTCAAGCTTCCAAAAATCGGGTATGTCAGATTTATCCTTCCAAAAGGAAAGACGTTAGCTGATATCCAGCCGCACGGAGTATCAATCAAAGCGGCAACCGTAAGCAGGGAGCCAAATGGTTCATACCGTATCTCACTCAGAATGGAGAGTGTGATTGATAAACCTGTATTTCCAACCGTTATCAATGCCCGGGAGATAATCTCTGTTGACCTTGGGTTGAAAGAATTTGGCGTTTTTGGAAACCTGGAAGAGTCAATCCCCGTACCGAACCCGAGATGGATTCAGGTCCATGCAAAGAGATTGCGGAGATTTCAGCAGAGCCTTTCAAGAAAGCAGTATGACCATAAGACACATGCCGGTTCAAAGAACTGGGAGAAAGCCAGGACTAAGGTCGCCAAAGAGCAGCGTAAGATTGCCGACCAGAGAAGGGATTTCCATCATAAACTTTCAAGAGCGATTACAGATAACTGTGTTGCTTTCATATGCGAAGACCTTGCGGTTAAGAACATGATGCAGAACCGCCATCTGTCAAAGTCAATCGCATCTGTTGGCTGGTCTCAATTTTTAACAATGGTACAGTATAAAATGGAGCGCGATGGTAAACATTTCAGAAAAATCAGCAGATGGTATCCGTCATCACAGACATGCGGCTGCTGCGGGTATAAAAATACAGATGTTAAGGATTTGAGTATCCGGAAGTGGATATGCCCGAAGTGTGGAACCTGGCATGACCGTGATGTCAATGCTCAGCAAAACATATATAAACTCGGAGTAAAGATGCTCCAGGACGAAGGGATAAAAATTATCGACGGGCGGGAAAACCGCGTCCAATTTTAGTTGTCCGTCGGTCTTGAAATAATTGTACGCGTGCGTTGGAGTCGGAAACCCCGCCCGCGTCTGGTACACGCGAGCGTAGCTCGCGGTATCATCGGTCTCCCTGTAACAAACAAATCTTCAAACTGATTCTTCAGAAGTAACTATTAACCCAGCAACGGGTAAAACCGGCCACATGCAAACAAGCACTCCGGAAACGGAAGAAACCAGATGACAAAGCAGCGGTACCTCGGGGAAGCGTGGGAGCCGTGGTGAAAGTCCACTTAAAAAGCCTGCACCGCAGTAGGACTGTCAGCGTAAGGACATCTGACAGAGAGTCTGAGTAAGACACGGCCGGAAGGCAATGCATCGGACAGATGAAGCAGGAAAGACGACAGAATGGAAGGTGTAACCGGGTCGCAAGATTATCGATGGACTGGGCTCCCAGTCCACGTCTGGTACACGCGAGCATAGCTCGCTGTATCAAAAAAGCCTGACGGACTGTCGGAAGCCCGTGACTTCAGTCATGGGTTCTTCATGAGGTCTATACAATGACAAAAGATAATGATGCTGGCGTTATCGCACAGGCTTATGTGAATGTTGCAAAGGAATGTAATAATGGAGATATGCAGCGTCTTACAAAAATTGACGAAAGATTTGAATTTGACCATCCTTCTTTTGAACGTGCTTTTGACGGCATCAGGTCAAGAGATGCTGAAGCGGACAGAGTACTCGACTTTGTCGATATGCAGATGGGAAGAGAAAGGGAATAAGAACAGCAGACAGGACAATATGTTCTGTCTGTTTTTTTTGTGTAAAAAGCCAAGGCTGTCTTGATGACGAACCGAAAATTTTTCAAGTCTATCTGTCGTTTCTTGCCAATCACCAGATGACAAAACCCTTGTCAGATAAAAAACACAAAAATGTTATTTTTTTTAAATTATTTTTCATATTAAATACAATGACAAGTTCAGAGGCGAATCCTCGCATGTCCAGCTGAGCATGTTAAAAAAAATAAACGAAAAAGAATCGTAAAAATACACAATATAAGGAGATAAAAAAATATGAAAAAAAATCTTTTACCAAAAATGGGGATGACAGCACTTATGGCTGCTACCGCATTCGCAGGAGTAGGAACTCCAGTTCTTGCCGCAGCAGGAACAAATTATGGCGCTACAATTGAAGGAACAAAAACAACTACATTTGATAAATTCCTGGTAATGGACACACAGGCAAATGTACCGAATGCAACATTTACATATGCGGTAACCGCAGGTAATGCAAAAGCTTATGATGTTGCAGGAAAGAAGTTCCAGGTTCTGGCTGGTGTTGATGCAGACAAAGTTACAATGGCAGGTGTTGGTGCAGCAGATGCAGCAGCAAATTCTATCGTGTTTAAACAGGGAGACGGTTCCGATACACATGACACAACAAAAGATGCTTATGTTAAAGACCTTGCAGCAGGCAAAAAATATGCACTGAAAACAGCAACTCTGGACTTCTCCAAAGTACAGTTCACAGAGCCGGGTGTTTACCGTTATATCATTACAGAAGCTGGTACTAACCAGGGTATCACAAACGATGCTGACCTTACACGAGTTCTTGATGTGTATGTGAATGATGCTTCCGCAGAAGTTGATGGAGCATTTACAAAGAAATTGACAATCGCTGGATATGTGCTTCATTCCAATGTGGACGATGAACCGGACGTAGCAGCAGGTGAGAATTTTGGTTCTACTGGAGCATATACAGATAAGAAATCCCAGGGCTTCACAAACAGCTATGATACATCTGACCTGACACTTAGAAAACAGGTTACAGGTAACCAGGCTTCCCGTGATAAATACTTCGAATTTACTCTGAACATTGACAAAGCACAGCCGAATACAAAATATGATGTTGTTATTGATGAGGCAGATGCTACATCCAAAGCAAACGCAGCTACAATTGAAGCAAACGCAGGAAAAGCAAACGTTACATCTATCACAACAGATGATGCTGGTAAAGCAACACAGAAATTCTATCTGCAGCATGGACAGCAGATTACAGTTCAGGGTCTTGCAAAAGATACAACATATGCTGTAACAGAGAATACAGAAGATTACAAATCTACAGCAAATACAAAGGATACTCCGGTTGTAGACACAAAAGCAGATACAGAAGCTGCTCCGGTTGATGGAACAATCGTTTCTACTGACCTGACAACAGGTTTCTTAAATACACGTGATGGTGTTATCCCGACTGGTGTTATTATGGCAGTTGCTCCATTTGCAGTAGTAACTATTCTTGGTGGTGCCGGTGTTGTAACAATGGTAATGAAGAGAAACAATAAAGAGGATGAATAATCTTTTTCGATTAATCTTCTAATGGCACCACCTGGTGCAACCGCCTCAGCCACTCGTGAGCTTAGCTCGCGGTGGCTTGGCTGTTTTGGTGGTAATTGTAATAAAATAATCTTAAAAACGCCGGCAGACACGCTGCCGGCTTGGCGGAATTCTAGCGCCAGAAAGGACGGTGTCAGAAATTCGACAAAAAGAAACTGAAATTCCTGATATTCAGGAAACCCGGCGGAAGAAACCTTCCGCCGGCAAAAAAAGAAAAAAACGAGCAAAACAAAGCAGAAAAAAAGCTGCAACCCCAGTGACAGATAAGAAGAAAAAGAAACTTGGCCCGCTGGCGAAGCTTCTTATTAAAATAACTGTTCTGACGATAATCGTGGTTATTGTCCTGACATGGATTCTTGGTCTGCACCGGATGACAGGAAATAATATGTTTCCGTTTGTGAAAGACGGTGATTTGTGTATTATCTATAAACTGGATGATTATACAACCGGGGACGTCGTGCTGTATCGTAATGACGAAGGCAAGATGAAGCTTGGAAGGATTGCCGCGGTTGGTGGACAGTCAGTTGATTTTCCGAAAGAAGGTGGTTATACAGTTGATGGATACCAGCCTTCAGAGGAAATAACATATCAGACTTTCGGTGCTGACGGAGTTAAATACCCGATAAATGTCGGTGATGACGAAGTTTTCATTATGAATGATTTTCGCTCTGATACAGATGACAGCCGCCAGTTTGGAGGTGTCAAGAAATCGGATATTGACGGTAAGCTTTTATTCTTAATCAGGAGGAGAGGATTTTGAAAGATTTTGGAAAAAAAATAATCAGGCTGATTGATGGTCTGATTGATAAATCAATCCTCCTGGTATGTATTGTTTTGTTTTTGCTTGGCTCATATGGATTATATGACAGCTATATGGTATATCAACAGGCGACAGATAACAGTATCTTGAAATATAAGCCTGGATATGAGGCCGATGATGAGACAGATAAAAAAATTACCGGAAATATGGTAGCATGGCTAACAGTTGATGATACAAATATAGATTATCCTGTTATGCAGGGTGAAGACAATAATGAGTATCTGAACAAAGACCCGTTTGGCGATTATGCTCTGTCTGGAAGTATCTTTCTTGACAGCAGAAATGACCCTGAATTCAAAGATTATTATTCTTTGATTTATGGACACCATATGGAACACGGCATGATGTTTGGGGCGATTGATGAATATTTGAATGAAGATTACTTTAATTCACATAGAACCGGTTCTCTCGTCGTAGGTAAAAAGACATATAAGATTCGCATATTTGCCGTTTTAGAGTGCGAAGCAACGGAAGAATCGATTTTTGCACCGACAGAGAATGACAACACTTTAAATTATATTAAGCAGCATGCGTTGTTTATAGACAATACCGCACTGCCAAAAGATAATGAAAAGCTGCTTGGCTTATCTACATGTAAATATCCTGATACCGTTGACAGGACTCTGATTTTTGGAGCGTTAGACGGCTGATATAAGGCGTAATGCCGTCAAATAATTGAATTTACGGCCTGTAATGGCTGATAGAAAAGCAGCGCCTTGTTTTTAACGGGGCGCATTTTTTTGTATAGGAGGAGAAAAATAATGAAAAAAAGAATATTACCGTTGATTGCCTTATGCCTAATGACCACTCCCGTTTATGCAGCTGGGACGATTGACGCAGTTATTCCGGTTTCCTGCACTGCTAAAAACAGTAATGAAGAGTTTAAGGTTTCAATAAAAGGAGACGATGGAAACCAGGCTTCTCCTGAAACTGTTTATATTAAAGATGGAGAGACTGAAAATGTCTCTGTCTCTTTTAGTACTCCCGGTACATATAAATACATTGTAACGCAGGAGACTGGAAGTGATAGCAATACAACATACGATAAAACCGTATATAACGCTGATGTGTATGTTACTGAAAATGACAGCGGTGTGATGAATGCAGAAACGATAGTATACAAAAATGGAAGCGATAATAAACTGCCGGAATGCAATTTTACAAATACGGTAAACATAACGTTAACACCTGCTGACGGGTCAAATTCGGATATTGGAGCCTCAGAAAAAAGCGGAAGTTCTTCCACGACAAGCGGAATTAATACTGGCGTAATCACACATGAAGCTTTTTATGCTATGGCCGGATTATTTGGAATCACCGTAATGCTTATAACTGCTAAAAAAAGGAGGAAGAATTGAAAGCAGTAAAAAAAGGCCTGCAATTAAATTGCAGGTCTTTTTCTAGTTATCGTCATCATCCCAATCCTCGTCAAATATTGATATCACGTTGCTTTCAATTGGCGGAAGCTCGCTCGGGTCTGGAATTTCTGGTTCTACTACATAATCAAATTCAGGGAATACTATATTGTCAGGCTCGTCTATGTCGCCGAAGTCAATGTCGGAGCAAATCTCAGGTAATTCTATCTCTGGTGTATTGATGCCTGAAATATCTGGTTCTGACTCGCTTGACGATTTGGAGTTGGCCGGCTCTAAAATTTCTGGCATTTCGGCGTCTTTTACAACTTCTGTGTTTTCGGCGCTTTCGGTGCTTGTTGTTATCTCTGAAACTTTGATGGCATCTGCATTTTCTATACTTTCAGTATCTGCTGTGCTTTCTGTGTTTATTTGTGCTTCAGCGGCTTCTGTAGATTCAGTATCGCTTATATTATTTGTACTATCTAAAGGTTCTGAGTTATCTGAAATTTCTGGAGCTTCTGAATTCGCTGTTGCCGCTGTAACCGCTGTGGCAATTTTTTCGGTTTCGCTTTCGTTCTTGTCTGACTCTTTGCTGTCTGTTTCTTTTTCGGGTAATGTCGCCGATATGGCTGGAACATCTTCCGGTATAAAATCTGCTTGTTGGCTTATAGCATTGTCATTGTTGTCAGGCTCTTTTTTGTCTGCCGTCTCTTTGGGCGCTGTTGCCGGCGTGGCTGTAATGTCTTCTGATATAGAAACTGCCTGTAAATTTCCGGCATTAGAAGCATCGTCAGGTTCAGCTTGCTCTATGCTGCCGAAATCTGGCTCAATATCCGGTGCTTCCCCGAAGTCAGGCTCCGGCTCTGGCATGTCTGGCTCTGCGAAAGATTCCATATCCGGGAAATCTGATGGCGGTTCAGGCATGACTGGCTCGCTGTTCTGGCTGCCTGTATGTTCTGGCTGAGTATTTTCGCTAATATTTTCGCTGATGACTTGTTTTGCACGGTTTTTCTTTTTCTTCCGTCTTGATTTTCTCCGGGAGGTTTCACCTGGCTGTGATGCTGTGCCATCAGTGGGTGCTGCTGTATCCGCGGCAGGAGATGAAGACGAGACGCTTTCTGCGGTGTTTGATTCTGGTGCATTAACATTTGAAGAAACTCTATTTTCGGCAGGTTTATCAGATAGCTCTTGATTTTTCTGCTCCTTTTCGGATACCTCTTCCTGAACTGCCTGCTGCTCCGGTTTGGCTTCGCTTGCAGCGTCTTGTGGCTTGGTATTGTTGTCACTGACAGATTGACTTTGCGGGTTTCTTCTGTCCTTCTTTTGCTGCTTTTTCTTTTTCTGCTGTGTCGGTTCGGTTTCAGCTTGCGGTGCCGGATGCTCTGGATGAGATTCCGGTAATGTTTCCTGCGCCAGCTTTTCTATAGTCTCTTGCGGCGCTTCTGCTTTTGGTTCTTCTTTTTGTGGTCTCTTTTTTCTTTCCGGTCGCTTGCTGATTTTTAATTTTGGCTCGCTGAAGACGTCTTCTTCTGCTTCCGGCAAATCCTCGTATAACGGTTCTCCTAACGGTTCGTTTAAGTCTATATCTGGAAGCTCGTCTGCCTGCGTGCCGATATCTGGCATTGTGTCTGCTGCCGGTTCAGGAGCTTTGTTTTCTTCCTGTGCGATTTCATGCAGCATATTTTGTATATTGTTTGATTCAGAGCCGCGTTTCGGCTTCCTTTTTGGCCTTTTACTTACCACAGGTTTTGAAATAACTGGCTTTTCGTTGATTGACGTTTCAAATGAATTATATCCTGAATCATAATCGTCGTCATCGTCTTTTTCAATATGTAGTTGCGGCTGTTGCTGAGGCTGTTGGACTGGTTGCGGATTTTGCTGTTGAACTGGTGCTTCTGCAGGCTGCGGCTGTTCTTTTGGCTCTTCCGGTTGTTTGTCCTGCTGGATATCTGCCGGTTGTGGCTCTGGCTGTGGCGTTTCAATTTCCGGTTGTGTTTCTGCCAATGATGTAAGGTCTATTTTTCCAAAATAACGTTTTACTGCCGCTTCACGGTTCTGTGGAAAGTCACGCATAAAATCGTCATCCATGTTATCAAAATCAGGAAATCCGTCATTTTCATCTGGTGATTTATCGTCACTGTCTTCACTGTCGCTGTCACTGTCATTACCGTCTGGTATGTCTCCGTTTGTGAGATTGGCGGCAAACAGTTCAGCAGATGTCCTGCTTAGTTCTTCCTCCTTTTGGGCCAGTTTGGATTCAAGGTCTTTAATTTTTGAATCCATTGTTTTCATTTTGTCTTCACGTATGAAAAAGTCATGGACGTTTCTTTTCATTGTATTCTTGAACACAGAAAACATTGAAGACGGCTTCGATGCGTCCTGTAGTTCTTTCTTCAATTTTTCTATTTCTTCACGCTGTTGTTTTAATAATTGGTCTTTATCTGACATTTTGTCACCTTCTTTTTTTCTTTTTAATTTAATATGCAAAATACACCCCGCTTTCTAACAATGTTTTGTTTCGGCATATTGAAAGAGTAAAAACAACAAAGAAAGGTGGAAAACAATATGTTAAACAAGAAAGAAACTCATGAGGTATTTGGAAAAGTTTGGAAGGAATTTAATAAAGTACGCAAGAACAACACCGATGACGGATGGTCAGAATGTGTTAAGAATGTGGACGAGCTGCACAACAAGTATGATAACGAATTTTATGAAAAGATTATACTTATTGTTATCAAAGAAGCAGACAGGGAGTCCAAGCTTGACCAAAATACAGCCCGTATGGAATACAAAAAAGCGGGAAAGGCTTTCCAGGAGGCTTGGACGATGTTTGAACAGTTTGTTGACAACATTGATTCCTTTGAGACTGAGGGAATGAAGTTACTTGCAGAATATAACAGACAGAATCCATGTCGGTTTGCTGCTGAGTTTGGAAGCGTGATTTATGAAGCTGTATGTGAGGAGACAAAAGCTTCTGGTTCATTTATGAATGCAGCTTATTCATTTTATGAAAAATATAAATCCGGAATTGATGAAACCAATGCAGGAAAGGCACTTGCTGAAGCAGAGCAAATCATAAACGCTCATCCGGAATATATGCTGCATATGATGAACATGTATTCAGATTTAGCAAAAGCGGCTTAACGAAAGGAGTAAAATATATGAATAATGTTGAACAGGGTTCTCTTTTTGATGGCATTGATATGGAAAATATTCCTGAAGAGGGCGTGAAATACAGCCAGGGCTGTAGTGAGATGTATCGTCTTGATAAGGTAGAAAGAAGTGCAAAGATTTTTACAGTATTTAAAGAAAAAGACCTTGCCGGCTTTCATCTTAAAGGCTGTGACAGAAAAGAACCATTTTATGTAGTATCCGGAAAGGTAACTGGTATTGAAATGGCTGGAGATAAAATCAATTTTACAATGCAGTCTTTGCGAAACGAAGAGGTGTTTCATTTTTCTGTCGGTGAATCTGCCGAATTTTATGAAAAGGCATTGCATGTATGCAATAGTGACAACGTTACCGTGGTGATGAGCGGCGATGTGTGCGCTGATATGAAATTTGGCCCGTTCTTCGGGGCTGTGTCATGGCAGTTTGTGAATAACAATAATACTGCCGTAAAGGAATACAGCGTGAGAAAATAACATATTTTTCTGGCATCCAGCGGATTTTTCCGCTGGCCTTTTTTGTGTTCAGAAAAAAAATAAAAAAAATTCGTAAAAAACGATAAAAAAAATAAAAATCCAGCATATTAAATCTGAGAAAAAATTGAAGGCCTTTTTAGACCATGAAAAATAGATTAAAAAAAGGAGATAAAAATGTCAGAACTTAATAAGCTGAAGAAACAGGCAGATAAGGTATACGCAAAGATGGAAAATATGCAGCGGCTGTCAGACAGCGAGCTGAAAGCAAAAACAGATGAATTTAAGATGAGACTTGCAAACGGAGAAACTCTTGAGCAGATTTTGCCGGATGCATATGCGGCAGTGGGAGAAGCGGCTTACAGAACGATTGGCTTAAGACCGTATAAAGTGCAGATTATGGGCGCGATTGTCCTGAATGAAGGGAAAATTGCAGAGCACAAGACTGGAGAAGGCAAGAGTTGTTCTTTAGACACTCCAATCCCTACCCCTGAAGGCTGGAAAACAGCGGGAGATATCAAAGTTGGAGATGTAATGTTTGGACGAGATGGAAATCCTACTAAGGTTCTTGGCGTATATCCTCAGGGTAAAAAACAGATTTATGAAGTACACCTTTCTGATGGACGTATGGTAGAAGTAGCAGATGAACATTTATGGAGTGTTTACTGCAGCGGCCGAAAGAATATTCAGGTTGTAAATACTGCTGATATGTATAATAGGGGACTGAAAGATGGAAGAACATATAGATTCAGACTGCCGATGAATAGTGCTGTAAAATATCCAGAAGCACTCCTTCCAATAGACCCGTATGTGCTTGGAGCTTTTCTTGGTAATGGCTGTAAAGATGCCCAGCATACACTCAGCCTGTCAAGTGGAAACGAATTTGTACCAAATGAAATTGCTAGAATTATTGGAGGCGAAACACGGAAAAGAAAAAGTGCTCATACCTGGTATTTTTATAAAAAAGAAGATGACTCGAGATTTTTAAGTAAAGATTTTGATGAAGAGTATGACTTATTACTGACACAGACAAGATGCGGCGATAAGTACATCCCGGACATTTACAAAACTGCATCTATTGAACAGCGATGGGCTCTGCTTCAGGGATTGTTTGATACAGATGGATGTATTGAAGATAAAGACCGCTTCCATCTTACATATTCAACAACTTCCGAAAAGCTGAGAGACGATATCTGCGAAGTTATCTATTCCCTTGGTATGTCCTGCTCCTGGTGGCTGTCAAGAAAGGCCGGCGTCAGAACAGCAAAAGCTGACCAGTATACAATCAATGTAAATGTTGATAATGATATGAAAAAGCATTTCTTCCGTTATCCGTTCAAACTTGACAGAGCTATGCTGGCAGATGCGGCTGGTAATAAACGTAAACATTACGACAGAATAGCAATCAAAGATATCGTTAAAAAAGAAGAAGAAACAGAAATGGTATGCTTTACGGTTGATAATGATGAACACCTGTTTCTCTGTGGAAATTATGTTGTAACACATAACACTTTGATTGCAGCTATGCCTGCATACCTTAATGCACTTGAAGGAAAAGGCGTTCATGTCGTAACAGTTAATGACTATCTGGCAGAACGTGATGCAGAAGACATTGGACGAATCCATCGCTTCATGGGACTTTCCGTCGGATGTATTTTAAAGACAACATCACCGGAAGAAAAGAAAAAAGAATATGCAAAAGATATTACATATATCACAAATACAGAGCTCGGGTTTGATTATCTGAGGGATAATATGGCTCAGCGCCTGGAAGATAAGATGCAGCGCGGATTTAATTACTGTATTATTGATGAGGTTGACTCCGTGCTTATTGATGAGGCTAGAACGCCGCTTATTATCTCCGGAGTCAGTGGAAAATCAACAAAACTGTATACCGCATGCAACGAGCTTGCGAAAAAGCTTGAAAAAGGTGAAACACAGGAACTTACAAAAGTAGACCTGCTTGCCGGCGAAAGGGCAACAGAAACCGGGGACTATACCGTTGACGAGGAACACAGGATTGTAACCCTGACACTCCAGGGCATCAAAAAGTGTGAGGAATATTTCGGTATTGACAATCTCTCTGACAGAAAATATACAGAGTTGTATCACAACATTCTTGCAGCGCTGAGAGCACATAACCTTATGAAGAGAGATAAAGATTACGTTGTAAAGAATGGGGAAGTACTAATCGTTGATTCATCAACAGGACGAATCCAGCCGGGGCGCCGTTATTCAGATGGTCTCCATCAGGCTCTTGAAGCCAAAGAGGGCGTTGAGGTGCAGGAGGAAACATCCACATATGCAACTGTCACATATCAGAACTTCTTTAATAAATATAAGAAGAAATGCGGTATGACCGGTACTGCGTCAACCGAAAGAAAAGAGTTTAAGGATATTTATCATATGTCCGTTGTAAAGATTCCGACAAACAGACCGGTGCAGAGGGAAGACCTCCCTGACCGTATGTTCTTGACAAGGGAAGCAAAATTCAAAGCAGTTGTTGATGAAATTAAGAAGGCACATGCAACAGGACAGCCAATTCTGGTAGGTACATCTACAATCCAGGATTCAGAAATCCTTGATAAGATGCTGAAAGATGAAGGCCTGCCGCATACAGTCTTAAATGCAAAACTGATTGAGAAAGAAGCAGAAATCATCGCAAAGGCCGGAACAAAAGGCTCTATCACTATTGCGACAAATATGGCCGGACGAGGTACAGACATTAAGCTTGATGATGAAGCACGCGCAGCCGGCGGTCTTAAGGTCATCGGAACACAGCGTCATGAGTCAAGAAGAATTGATAACCAGCTGAAAGGGCGTTCTGGAAGACAGGGCGACCCTGGAGAGTCTGTATTCTTCCTTTCCCTGGATGATGAAGTGTTGAGGCTTTACGGTTCTGAAAAAATGAAAAATGTTCTCTCCGCGACAGGTATGAAGAACGATGACAGCCTTGAGAACAATACCGTAAACAAATTTGTAAAAAAAGCCCAGACGGTTATTGAGGATAATAACTTCGGAGCACGAAAGAATGTCCTTAAATTTGATAAGGTAAACAATGAGCAGCGAGAGCTGATTTATGCAGAGCGTGATGCAATCCTTGAAAAGGCTGATACACGTTCTACCATGATTAGCATGATTCAGGACTCTATCAATATGATTATCGATAAATATTGCGATAATAAAAAAGTGTCAGAGGCTGAGTATGAAGACATTAAAAAAGAGATTGAAGTTCTGGTCTTTGGTATCAAATCACCGGATTACACACCTGGAATGACCAAAAAAGACCTTTCAGAACTTTACATCGAAGCAGCTAAAAATAAATATTGTGACCGCGAAAGAGAATGGCCGGATATCAATATGTTCAGGGAATTTGAACGCCAAATCATTTTAAGATGCATTGACGTCAAATGGATGCAGCATATTAATGACCTGGAAATTTTAAGACAGAATATTTCACTTGTTGGATATGGCCAGAAAGACCCGGCAGTCGTATATAAGCTGAAGGCATTTGATATGTTTAGTAAAATGTCTGATGAAATTAAGAACGATGCCGTATACACACTGTTTTCTTCAAGACTGAAAGGAGCAGTGGCCCCAAAACGCGATAGCGCGGCGTAAGGTGAAAGACCCGGAGAAAAGCTCCGGGTCTTTCTTTTTTCGCAAGAAAATGCTATACTGTTGGAAATTTCGCATGGTACACGCGAGTGTAGCTCGCGGTATCAATGAGCGTAAGCGAATCTGGTAACGAAGAACTTTGCTCTGAGTTATCACTAATTTCTCTATGCTTCGGCATAGAGAAATTTTTATTTTCTGCAAAAATTTTTCGCAAAAAATCGTCTCCTTTTGGATTTTTTCGGCATATTAAATGTAAGAAATTGAAAGACAAATTTTTATAGAAGGAGGTGCCTCGTATGGAAATTACTTCAAGCTATCAAGTAGAAATTTTATCAAATACAGATATAAAAAACACAGTACAGATTTACCGCAGGGCACTTGCCTTCGTTGTTGATGTATGTAATAAAGAATGGGTTGATATTTCGTCAATTGAATCTCAAGTACAAAAGAAAAGTTTTGTAGAGAAATTAATCCACTCAACCAAAAGCAATCCAAATCCAAAATATCCATTTGACGTCAAGGGGTCAGAGTTCTATAAATTTCCATCATATCTCAAAAGAGCAGTTATTGCTGAAGCAATCGGTGCTGTAAGCAGCTATCGCAGCAATTACAAGAACTGGGAGAATAATGGAAAGAAAGGAAATGCCCCGGTGTTACAAATGGACAGACACGCAATGCCGGTCTTCTACAATAAAAATATGTACAAGGAAGACGCACCTAAAAATGCCAAATATCCAAAATGTATGAATCCGGGTAATGACAATATCCGATGGTTAAAATTATATCAGAATAACGACTGGGTATGGATTCCTGTCATGCTAAGAAAAACCGATATTAATTATATAAATAAATACTGGGGAGCTTGTGAAGATAAAAGCGCCCCTGTTTTAGAAAAAATACATAACAAATATTATCTGAGATTTTCTTTTACAGAAGTCGTAACTTTAAGCGATACGCCTATTGCAGAACAGATTATCTGTGCAGTAGACCTTGGTATTAATACGGATGCCGTATGCAGCATAATGAAAGCTGATGGAACTATCCTTGCAAGAAAATTTATTGATTTTACAAGTGACAAAGACCGGATGATTCATGCTATGAACAGAACACGTCGTAAACAGTCCAAGTATGGTCCAAAGAGTGCCAGAGGTCTTTGGGCTTACGTAAAACGTTTAAACGAAGACCGTGCAAAGAAAATATCGGCGGCAATCGTAGAATTTGCATCCCAGCATTCCGTAGATGCTATCGTAATGGAGCATCTGAATTTCAAGGGATGCAAGAAACGGGGCAGTAAAGCGCAGAAATTGTCTATGTGGAATCACGGAATCATCCGTGAGAAAGCAGAACAAAAAGCACATCTCCTCGGTATAAGGATTGCAACAATCTGTGCATGGAAGACAAGCGCTCTTGCTTTTGATGGAAGCGGAAGCGTTACCAGAGATGATAACAATCATGCACTTGCAACGTTCACGACAGGCAAGCAGTATAACTGCGACCTGAGCGCCAGCTACAATATCGGTGCCAGATATTTTATCCGTGAACTCCTTAAATCTCTTCCGGCGACGGAAGAGTCCCGCGTAAAGGCAAAAGTTCCTGACGTTGGGCGTAGAACCTCCTGTACATTATCAACGCTGCGGATACTTGTAAAAGAGTGTTCCGCAGCTTAGAGATGTATTTGTCCACCTGTCTATGTTCTAGTTTTTGTGTGGGTCTCTGTTTCGTCAGATTCAGAGATTCAGTATCCTTCGGGATGCTCTAACTAAGCTTAAACCGTATTCAGAGACAGGGCGCTTTACCGATTAAAAAGGTAGAGGGGGCATGACACATTACTTGAAACGCGTGACTTAAGTCATGCGAGGTTCACGATGGAAATGCGGTAGTAGAAAATGCTGACACAGACAATGCAGAACAGGCTGAATTTGTAATCAACGAAGAACGGGGAATCACCGGCCGACAAAAAGTCGTCCGCGGGTCAAATGTTCCGGTTTTAACTTCGCACGCGGGTCTGAATCCACGTTCGAAGTCTGGTAACGAGCGCGAAGCGCTAGTTATTAATACAAACACCGGAAAATTCCACAAACCTGATTGCAAAAGCGTTAAAAAAATGAAAGCAAAAAACAAAGAAGAATTTAACGGCAGCAGAGATGAATTGATTGCGGAGGGGTATGAACCTTGCGGCAGCTGTAGGCCGTAACCAGAAAGAAAAAATAAAAAAAAGGAAAAGAAGACGGAAAAAAGCAGGAGCGATGCCTTTAGGCATCGCTCCTGCTCCGTCGTTTTGGTTCGGTGCTTAATATATAAAAAATTAAAAATAAAAAAATACTAGCGCTAATAGGCTAGCATTTTTCTACCGTAGCATCCAGTTAAACGCAGAACTGCGAAATTTTGTTCTATCGCTGCATTTGGAAAGAGACAATTTACTGCTTTGTTGATGTGAAACGAGCGAAGACTGGCTGCAGGCTTTAATAATTTGGTTTTTTCGTAATGCTTCTAATCGTGTCATTCATATAGAACCTCCTTTTTCTTTAATATGCAAAATAATTTTCGTATACCGTTTTTTTTCAGCATATTGTATATGAAAGAAATTGTAAAAAACACACACAAAGAGAGGAGAAAAGATAATGGCTAAAAAATTAAGCAAGAAAGAACTTCAGAAACTGGAAATTCAGATGGGGATTTCCAAAGTCCAGCATAACCGCCCGCCGGTTGGAAGACCGACCGTGTTCTATGGCAAGACTAATAAACAGAAACGGAGAGAAGGTAAGATGGCGGCGAAGGAGTGGTAAAGTGATATCTTGTAAATATTATTTGAGTGTAGTAATATATAATTATAGAAATGAGGGAATAATGTGAATAAAGAAAACATTACGGAAAAACACATCCAGGATATGGAACGTATCAAAGAAATGCGTCTAATAGATGATATATTCATGAGCAAAGTGTTTGAGGATAGAGCTTGTGCTGAAGTTTTGCTTCGAGCTATACTTAAGAAGAATGACTTAAAAGTTAAAAATGTCAATGTACAATATGATATTAAAAATCTTCAAGGTCGTTCTGTTAGGTTAGATATTTTGGCAGAAGATGAAATTGGCAAAATATATGATATAGAAGTACAAAGGAGCAATACTGGAGCAGATGCAAAGCGAGCAAGATACAACAGTAGCCTATTAGACGCAAATATTACAGAACCAGGTGATACATATAAAAAACTGGCTGAAACGTATGTGATATTTATTACAGAAAGCGATGTTTTCAAAGCTGGCAAAGCAGTATATCACATAGATAGAGTCATAAGAGAAACTAAAAAAATATTCGAAGATGAAGCTCATATTATATATGTAAATTCGCAGAAACAGAACAATACGACCCTTGGTCGTATCATGCATGATTTTTACTGCAAAGATGCAAAAGATGTTAAAAACAAAACACTTAAAAACCGTATTAAATTTTTCAAAGAGGACAAAGAAGGGGTGACAATTATGGCAAATACAATTGATAAATTTAGATTAGAATGCGAGATTGCTGGAATGAAAAAACAATCTATTGAAACCGCAAGGAAAATGATAAAAGCTGGAAGGTTCTCTAACGCAGAAATTGCAGACTTTGCAAATTTGACAGAAGTTGACGTGGAATCGCTTAAAGAAGACAAAAATCTTAAAATAGCCCAAAACTAAAAAAGATAAGAAGCTGCCTCCCGCAGCTTCTTTTGTTTTGCAAAAAACCAAAAAAGACATCGCTCCCGCGATGTCTTAGGCTTCTTTAATCTGAGCCATCTCCATATCCGCTGCATGACGGTATGTATCCAGCATATCAAGCACGTCTGGTGTAAGCTCTATCACCTGCTTGTATTGCGCCAGATGTTCAAGGCTTGCCCAGCAGTCCATAATGGAAGTTCTCAGCTGGAATTCAACCTTCATTTCAGGAAAGTCCGGGTCTCCAGATGTAAATCCCATGATGACATGAAGGCTTCGGTATCCGCTTTCTTTCGGATGCTTAATGTAATCCTTCACATTGATAACCCGGCAACTTGTCTTATCGTCAACTGACTTAATGCGTTTAAGATTTTCATAAATCGCATACACATCAGCGACAGATTCAACGATAATCCTAACACCAATTGCATCAGACTCAACTGCAAGAGCTGAGTGATGGTTGACCGGCAGGTTGTCGTTCTGAATCTTCTTAGTCATACTTTCCGGAGTCTTAATCCTGGACACAATGTGTGCTGCAGATTTTATTCCTGAAAATGTTGACATTAAGCTTGCCAGGCTGATAGCTTTACTTTTTACAGTTTCCATATGGCTCAGATGTTTGCCATAAAATTTTTCATTTGTGTTCATTTTCTTTCTCCCTTTCGTAAAACATAATATTGCAATATTAATATGCAGAATAATTTAAAAAACAGAACACTTTTTGCAAAATAAAAAATTCTGCATATTGGAAATATAAAAAAATAAGCCAAAAACAGGCTGTAAAAGAGGAGAGAAATATATGAGTTATAAATTAGACATACAGGATGATTTGATGAGCATCCAAGGATTATACGGAACGTATGAAGCATCAAATAATGAAAAAGGAGGTTTTATGATATCTGTTGTTTTAGGGTCATACGTGTATGAACTTGATGCCGAGGGAGAAGACTATATTGTAGAGAACGGTCAGGAATGGGCAGTGCCGGCAAAGAATCTGACTGAGCTTAATGAATTCATCAGAATGTGTGAAGATGAAAAGCTGTGGAATTACATGAGCGGCCCGGTGTTCAGGATGAAGCCAGATACAGAAAACGGCATTCTGTACATCAAAGGACAGACAAAGAACTTTGTGATTGGAGAGCACGAAAAGAAATTATACGTTGATGAAGTGCAGTCTTCAAAAACACATCACTACGTTGAAGATTTGTTTGATGCGGCAAAGAAGATGACGACAGAAGATAAGTGGTGGAGCCGGAAGGGCGAAGAAACCGTTGATATCGTAAGAAATATGAGATGCGCGATTATGGTAACTTCAGGCGGCAATCTGCAGATTGAATACAGAAATAAGAGTCTGCTGATAGGCCAGAAAGATGATGGAACATATTGGGTTAACATGATTGGTGGGCAGGAAAAACATATCTTTTATAAAGATTCATTTAAAGAAGTAATCGCACTGCTTGCAGCATAAAAAAAGAGCCAGGAAAAATTTCCTGGCTCTTTGACTTTCTTAGTGCTTATTTTCTTTGTCGTCAAATGACAGCCCAAACCACATATGGCTGATTGCCTGCAGTACGACAATTGTGGTTGCTGCGATTAAACATACAACCTCTTCAATTGGTGGTGCTGTCGCGATATGTGCGATTGTTAATCCGACCAGTAATACTGCTGAAAACAGTATTGGCAGAGAAAGTAACCCTAAAATTTTTGCTTTTGTCATTATAAATTCCTCCTGTTTCTTTGTTAGTTTTTACTTATTTAATATGCTTAAAAATTTTTTTCGCAAAAATGATATGATTTGTGTTTTTTTTAGCATATTAAATATAGACAAAAATGAAAGGGGGAAAAGACTTTCAAAAAATGCAGAAAAAAAATAAATTTCCGCCAGGTTTTGCTGTTGCGGCAGTTGGTTTATCTGGCATACTGTTTATGACAGGATGCGCAGGTGAGTATGACGTACTGGATAAAGTTGCTGACAGTACAACAGTTGGCGAAAGTATTACGGATAAAATAAACGATATGGTCAGTGACCAGTCCCAGAACGTTACATATATATGTAAGCGAATGAAGACATTATCGGGAGAGATTGAAACAGAAGAGGATGCCGAAAGGCCGGAGTATAATCCTGAAACATATGCTGATACCAGTAAAGCAGATATCAGTAAATTTAAAGCCAAAAAGATTTCTGTCTCTGATGATGAGGTTGACGACTATATAAAATCATTGATGCGCGAAGCCCGTATATATGGAGATGAGACCGATGCCATTGATGAGGAATGTATTGCCCATGTGGCATACGTAAAAACTGATACTGATACAAAAGAAGAAATCCAGAATCTGTCAAATATGGAATGGAGTTTTGATTCGAGCTTCTTCCCTGAAGAAGTAAGCAAAAAACTTATCGGATGCAAAGTCGGAGACAACGTGAAAGTGAAGTACTCTGGTTGTGAATACGATATTACTGTAAATGACATTAACTCCGTAAACATAACAAATATGACAGTATTTACACTGACAAGCGGGCAATACATGAATGCGTCAAATTACAGAACATTTATCAAAAACTACCTGTACAACCAGAAGGTGTTGAGTACAAATGAAGATTCCATTGATAAGCTTTGCAAATCGGTTTCCGTAACCGGATATCCTGACGATGTCTTGTCATACGACATTCAGCAGAAATTCATGTATTACTATCAGCTGACCGGAGCCAGCAGCCCGGATGATAAAACCTTTAAATCTTACATCAAGGAGAATTTTGGATGTAAGACCACAAAAGAATTTACAACAAAGATTCAAAAAGAAGTAGAACAGAGCCTTGATGATGAAATAAAGATTCTGGCTCTTGCGAAAAAGTACAATTTATGGCTGGATGACGACAAACTGGCAGCAGAAGTTATGCAGAATACTACAGAATATTCCAGCGCAGAGGACTATTATGCGGCATGTTCAAAATCATATGCCAGATATTTTATATCAAAATTAAATCTTGCAAAGGAAATTCAGAAAAATGAAGAACGAATTGAGGGCGCCGGATAAGCCATATTATCCTAAAAACACATTAAGGACATTACGAAAAACGGGTGTCCTAATTGATGAGCTTGAAGTAAGACGTGAGCATGAAGAACAGTTTAAACTCACGCCTTATGAAAAAGCAATGCATGACCAGCTAAGCGAGACCTTCAAAGTATCGCGCCCGGCAGAGGGAATAAAAAGCGCCCTTGAAGATGAGAGGGAGCTAAAATCAATCAGAAAAGAATATGTTACAGCAGCAAAGATACAGCGAGACAGGACGGAGCTGAAAGAGAACGCAGACAATGACAGCCTTGGAATGGTACTCATTGCGGCGGGAACTCCGATGGTGCTTGTGGGTGTTACACTGCTTGAAACATTTATGGCTGCCGGAATTGGTGTTATCGCAGCAGGTGCGGCGATGTATATGCCAATGTTTATAAGAGAAATAACCAAGAAAAGGAAAGCGAGAAAAAAATTAAAAAACATAACAGAAAATGTTGACGATTTGTCAGAGACTATTGACCGGAAAATGGCTAATATAGATAAAATCTGTTCTATGTATGGAATCCCTGTCAATTGTACTGACCGCGAGCAGTATCTCAGTTCTTTGTTTGATGCGGCAACCACATATGAGGCCCTGGAGAAAAAAGAGACTGATTATGAATTGCTCTGTCAGCTGAATAACAGTGGTAAGATAAAAAATCAGATTACTGAAAATCTTAAAGCTATGTCAGGGCTGACGGTTGTAGACGAAAACAACTTTGAAGATGTTTTAGACAAGCTGGCTTCACAGTTAAAATAAAATAGAGAAAAGAGGAGATAAAAAAATGATTAATACAATCAAACAGGCATTGACAACGCGCGAAATCAGACGAAAGCTGGAGCTGATGGTGTTTGTCATCTTTATTACCCGAGTAATCTCAATGATTCCGGTTCCCGGAATAGATGCTTCCGTATTTAAACAGTGGATGGCGGTAAATTCCAATGATGCATTAAACTTGTTCTCAGCATTCACCGGAGGCTCGTTTGAGAATTTCTCGATGTTTGCTCTTGGCATCACTCCACTTATTACGGCGCAGATTGTAGTTCAGTTGCTCGGCAGCGTTATCCCGTCACTTGGCAAACTCCAGAAAAGAGGCGAGCATGGCCAGAAAGTGACAAAAAGAATTACCAATATCGTTGGTATCGTTCTTGCAATCGTTCAGAGCTGCTGTATGGCAATCGGCTTTAACAAAGGAGGCTTAATCAACGGAAACGGCGTTGCATGTGTTATCTTAATCACAACATTCATGACAGCCGGAACAGGTATTATGATGTGGCTTGCACATATCCTTGATGAAAAATCAATCGGAAACGGTGTGTCAATCCTGCTGATGGCAAATATCTTGTCAAGAATGCCTGGACAGTTTGCATCACTTTTTAAATCACTTGCGAAGGATAAAAGTACTCCAATTGCAGCACTGTCAATTACAGCAGCTATACTAATTTTTGCAGCTATCATTATTGTAATCATTTATATGACAGAAGGATATCACCCGCTGCATGTACAGTATTCACAGAAGATGAGTCAGTCTGGCGAAGACGCAGAAACCGGTCTTATCCCGGTAAAAGTTGGTATTTCTGGTGTTATGCCGGTAATCTTTGCTTCCTCTCTTATGGCAATTCCACAGCTGATTGCAGCTATCGCCGGAAAGGGATATGGAAGCGGGCTCAGTAAAATTGTTTTAAATATGATGTCCCAGAAGAACTGGTTTGATAACGACAACCCGGTCTATGGCTTAGGGCTTCTGATTTACCTGGCGCTGATTGTGTTCTTTGCATACTTCTACCTCCCGATTACATTCAATGCGGCAGAGGTATCTGATAACATCAGAAGAACCGGAGGTTTCGTTCCAGGAGTAAGAGCCGGTGAGGATACAGAACAGTATATCCAGTACATTTCAAGAAGACTCACTTCAATCGGTGTTGTGATGCTGATTTGCGTTACCGTAATCCCGATTATCATTTGCGGTGCACTTAGCCTTAATTCAACAATCGGCGGTACTTCACTGATTATCGTTATCGGTGTTATTACAGAAACAGTACAGCAGATTCAGCTTGAACTTGCAGGAAGAAATTACTGCGGTATCTTATGCAGAGATTAAGGAGGGGTAGAAATGGAAATAACAAAAGCTAAGAACTTTGACACGAATGGTGTTGCAGAATTTGAAAGTGTTGACGAGGAGACACATGAAGTAACACCTGATATGAAGTATATTAAATGGCCAAGCAAGAAAAAGGTCTTTTCTGAACTGGTCTCTGTTGCGGTGGCATCCATCATTATTGCAATGGTTATTGCAGCCGGTGACAGTATCGGTATGACGATTGTAAATTTTGTTTTGAAATTCTTCTGATGAAGAAATTATGGCACCACGCGCGAAAGCGCGTGGTGCTTTTTTTGTTGCCATTTTTTGTTATTACGGCTACTCAAGCATATTAATTTATGTCAAAGAAATACTAACTATAACAACAGAAAGGAACTGGTGATAATGGGAGAGAAACAACAGCCAAAATCTTGTATTTATTCAAAGCCTAAGCATTACAGCGACCTGGCAGATAAGCCGATAACGAAAGATGGAATAAGGGATAATGCCCTTGAAATCATTTATATCTGTGCTTATAAAGCTGAAAGATTTGTCAATAAGCAATATGTGGGGGTGTCGGTTGAAAGCCGTGAAGACATCATCCAATATGTCGCTGGTAAGATTAAAGTTTTGATTGAAAACTATCTTAAAAAAGATGACAAAGAGGTTGATTTTTGGGCTTATATGAATAAAAGCATTCAGCATACCGCAAGCAAAGCTTATCAGACTGAAGTTAAAGAAGGTGCGTCTGAATATATTCGGCACCGATACGACATGATGTCCAAATATCTCGATGAAGGGTTAACACTGGCAGAGATTGCAGAGAAATGTAACTGCAGGGTGTCTACGGTAAGGAAAACCCTTAGGGATGGAAAGGTAACACATGTGAGTATCGATGCAGAGGACGATATCGGGCATGCCATTCTTGATAAAGTAGGTAAAAATGATGTGTATAAGATTGAAGAGGAAAAGGAATCAATCGAAAACAACATCTTAATCCGAAAGGTTCTTAAAGGTATGACAAGGGAAGAAAAGTTCATTATAGAAACTTACCTTAATATCAAAAAGGACTGTGAAAAAGAATGGAAAGACAGAACGTTTGCAGCTTGTAAGGAGTATGGCATTACTCATAAAAAAGTGAATGATGCAATCAGGAACTTTAAAAATGAGGCCAGGAAAATGCGTAATGAGTCTTCTGGATAATACAAGATTTTGGCTTGTATAAAAACCTATAACAACAACATAAGCAGCAGGGAAAAATAATGAAAAATTTAAAAAAATCTGTTTTATGCATGCTAATGGCAGTTGTCATGGTGATGACTGTAACAGCTGCAAGCGTCATTCCGGTTCAGGATGTGTATGCGGCATCTGTGAAGCTGAATAAGACTTCACTTAACATGTACACGAGGACTATGATTCAGCTTACTGTATTAAATACAGGAGCAAAAGCCAAATGGTCATCAAGCAAACCGAAGGTTGCAAGCGTGACAAGTGAAGGTTATGTCACTGCCCGCTCTGCAGGAAAAGCAAAGATTACCGCAGTTGTTGGCAAAAAGAAGCTGTACTGCAATGTCACCGTCAAGGTTAAACCTGGCGAAGAAGTGAAGATGGAGTTTAAAGATTGTAAAGTTCAGGTTGGAAAAACTACACGTCTCCGCCTGATGAACATTGTCGGCCTCGCTTCATGGAAAAGTAGCAATACAAAAATTGCTACTGTAAACGCGAATGGAGATGTAACAGGAAGAAAAACCGGTTCTGCGACAATCACTGCTACATATCACTGCAAAAGATATACTGCAAAAGTGACTGTTATATCCGGTACAACGTCTGGAACGTCAGTTATCAGAAGGAAAGCTCCTTTGGCTGACAGCGGTGTGCTGAATGCGTTTGACAAGCTTGGCTTTAAATATGCTTATGACCCGAATATTACTGGGTTCACAGGCAAATTTTCAGCAAAAGAGCATCGCATCATTGTAAGACGCGAAGAAGATGACTGTATCTATCATGAGCTTGGTCATTTTGTAGCATGGGTAGCTGGCGATGTTGACTACAAGAAAGAATGGAAAGCGATTTATGACAAAGAGAAAAGCAAAGTTACATATTTCAATAAAGGTTATGCAACACAAAATCCTAAGGAATATTTCGCAGATGCATATAAGGATTATATCCTGCATCGTTCTTCACTGTCTTCAACAAGACCTTTGACATACAAGTATGTTAAGGCTGCAGTTGCAAAGGTTAATTCGATGACAAGCGCTGATTTCGAGAAAATGCATAAAATGTATGATGCTATCTGGAACAAGTATGACGCTTAAATTTTTTCAGCAGGCTTCGGCCTGCTTTTTTCGTTTTTGAAAAATTCAGCATATTAAATACGTAAATGCTAAAACCAAGAAAGGAGATTTTAAAATGAAGATTAAAGAAATCAAAACAAACGGAATTGGAACTGTTGAAGGTGTTATCATTGCTTTGGAAGAAAAGGCAAATAAAAATAACAGCAGCTTTATCAACATGACTGTCAGTGATGGCGAAACTCAGGTTGTCGCCAAGGTATGGAACGCAGACCTTGAAACATTTAAGTTTAAAACAGGGCAGGCGGTTCTTGTGGAATTAAAAATGGAGGAGTATAAAGGACAGAAAAGTTATGTCGCCCGTGAAATTACTGCATCTTCTGCTGACCCGGCGCTGTTTATCTGTGGCGCTCCGGTAAAATCAGAAGAGATGTATAACTTCCTCTATAAAACCGCCGGAAGATGCGGAGTGTATGCGCAAACGGTCAAGAAGATTCTTGATGACAATAAAGACCATCTGATGTTCTGGGGAGCCGGCAAAGCAGTGCATCATAATATCAGAGGCGGGCTTTTATATCATACATATCGTATGACAAAAACGGCGGCATATATCACCTCTGTATATAACAAAGAGCCGTCAATGCTGAAAGGTTGTCGTGACATTAATACAGAGCTTCTTGTTGCCGGCTGTATCCTGCATGACATCGGAAAACTTTGGGAGCTTGATACAAATGAATTTGGTGCTTCAGATTATACCGTGAAGGGAAACCTGATGGGGCATTCATTCATTGGCGCCGAGCTTGCGGGCAAGACCGCCAGAGAGCTTGGTGTAGATGAGGAAAATGTGATGCTTCTGCAGCATGTAATCCTGTCGCATCATGGAAAATATGAATGGGGTGCTGTCACCCTTCCGGCAATCCCGGAGGCTATGATTCTGCATCATATTGATATGATTGATGCCGATATGTATCAGTTTGAATCACAGGCAGAAGCCTTAAAGCCAGGTGAAGCGACGAGCAATCTGATTTTTGGCTTAGACCAGAAGGTATATAGACCGACATGGAGGGTTCCGGTGGAAGAAAAGAAATAAAGTGTTTGTTTAACTTTAGATTTTTTTCGGATTTTATTTTTGTATTGCCCGCAGCGAATGCTGCGGGTTTTTAGATTTTTTGAAATTCTGCATATTGAAAAAAAACGCTGCCGGCAGGGTTGTCGGGAATAAAAAAGAAAAGGCAAAAAGAGCAGGAAAAGGATTTCCTGCTCTGTGTTTTTTTGTCTTGCAATTTCGATATTCAGTTTTTAGTTTGATTCTTTTTTGGAATCGATTTCGGATTTGATTTCTTTAACGTACGCTTCGTCCAGCTCAGACTCTTTTGCAATTTCTTCGACTGATAAACCATGATTAAGTAATATGCCAATATACTTTAAATCTGATTCACGCCTAGTCTCTTCTAGCATTGAATACATCTTATCCACTCCTTTCGGGTTAAATTTGTAGTATCTTAATGCTTCAGCGAAAACTGGATTTTTAATGTCATCAGGGTTTGGGTTAGTCCAATCTCTGATAAACTGTCCAAGTTCTGAATTATCAGTTTCAGCTGCAAGGTTTACAATAATCTCCTCTTCACCAGATTCAACAGTATTGCCAGACATTAAGTCTACTTTTTTAATATGCTGAATCATTGGGTCTTTGGAATTAAAATCCTTTTCTGTTAAGACTATCATACACCTTTTGGGTATTTCTGAGAAGTCTTGTCCTACTTTTAAGTTGTCTGTATCAATCATAGAACCATAATAACGGTTTCTGTAATAAATATTTTTTTGCCAATAACATTGTGGCTCAATGATATATATAGTATTTTCCTCGGGGCAATATGCAATAAAGTCTATAACGATATTGCGTCCGCCATTCCAATTCTTTACGGAATATTGGACTTTAATAAGCTCCAGGTGAACTTTTGCTTTCTTCTTTTTCCCTTTATTGATTGCATCACGAACAATATTAATGATTTCTTCTGCAACCTCCTCTTTCTTTAATACCATACTAGACATGATGTCCGCATTTAATGACAATGTCATTAATTTTTCTTGAAAATCTTGAGGATATTTTCCTCCTTTCATGGATATTTTTTCTTTTTCCATTTGCTTTTTCGCTCCTCTTTTTATATATTTTTTCGCAAAAAAAAGGAGATAAACATAATATGATATGCAAGACAAACTATCATCGATGGACGGGGAAACCCCGTCCACGTCTGGTACACGCGAGCATAGCTCGCGGTATCATATTCAAATCTCCTTTCTTTATCTTTTTTGCATATTTAATATGATATTTTTGATGATTCTGAAAAACTAAACTATTTTGCATATTATATTTAATAAATACAAAACGACAGGAGGAAAAAATATGTACAAAGGAAAAGAAAACTATGAAACCGTTAAACACCTGATGTCAGGCGAAGAATGCATCGTAACCGGATATGGCCAGTCTATGACTCCAATTCTGAAATCCGGGCAGTCCGTGAGATGTATTCCAGTGACTGAAAAAACAGTGCTGAAGAAAAACGATATAGTGCTGTGCAAGGTTGCAGGGCATTTTTATCTGCATAAGGTTTCTGCAATTAAGGGCGGAAAGACATTTCAGATTTCTAATAATCACGGGCATGTAAACGGATGGGTTGGAAAGAAGTGTATATACGGTTTGGTAGTTGAAAAATTTTGAGATTTTGTAGGGGCGAAGGCTCCTTTTTTTGTGGTTTTTTAAATATTTTTTTTGTTTTTTGTGGTTTTTATCGCGAAATTGTTTTTGCATATTAAAAGTGTTAATTAAATTAAAATTTTGTATGCCGGCTTACCGGCAAGAAAGGATGGATAACATGAAAAAAATTACAAACAAGAAATACGAAGCAATCATTCAGGCAAAGAACATCATTTCACAGTTATGCGAGGATGGAGCAATGGATTACGTTGAGAGTGGTGTTGACGTTGTTCGTAATACCTGTCTGATGAAGGCTCCGGCCTTATTGAAGGAAGCTCTGTTAACAGTGCTGACATCCGGAACTATTAGCGATAATGGTTTTCAGATGCCTGCTACAGCGTGCTGCTGCGAAAATTTCGCAGTAGTCCGGAAGCAGATGAAGAGGCATTCCCTGAGCCTTCTGGTCTGCGACCCACTGGATAAAAGAGCAGACGAAGACGGGTATTTCACAATGCCAGTCTTTGGACAGGTCTTTATTGAGAAATGATTTTTTGGCCTTCAGAGTATTCTGGAGGCTTTTTTATCGTGATTTATTTTTTGCATACTATAAATAACAAAACTTATATCTGATAAAGAACGGAAAAAACATGGTTGAAATTTTCGTTCTATTCCCCTTGCAGCGAAAACTGGGGCGCTGATTTTTTGATAGATTAAATTCCTTTTTCGCAGTTCTGCAAAGCAGAACGATGACATAATTTCCTCCTATTTAAAAAACAGACATCTTTGATGTCTGTTTTTTTTGTTCTAATTCTTTAAACTATTCTGAACCCTTTTAACATAAGCTGCGATATGCGGGGCTGTCTGCTCCAGACCATCCGGGTCTTCCAGGCTTAACCTGAAAGCTTCTGCAAAATATTCTGCATTGTTGCATATATTCTCGTCTTCCAAGTCGTATCTCTGCTGTAATGCTGCTGCCTCCGATTCGTGAGATTGGGTGACTACGTTAGAGTCAGAACGCCCGGTAGCGGATACCTGGAAGTCTACCGCATGTCCGAGCTCGTGGTAGATGGTATCTTTAAGGCTTACGGCATCACATCTGAGATACATTTTCCTTTCATCAATTCCGCCTCCAGATTGTATGTATGTCAGGCCGTTGACAACCATTCCTTCATCCATGTCAGCGGTTGACTCACCTTCCAGATAAGCGGCGGGATTGTTGCACATGCAGATTTCATAACTCTGCAAAATCTGGATGTATTGGTCATCAAGCGTGTTGAAGATATCCGTGGCAAGCCCGATATACAGATTGCATGCATCGGTTTCACCGAAAATATTGAAATTGTATCTCTGTGTTTTGCATAGATACCCGTTGTATACGTATCCGAGATTCGTGTAAGACCATTCATCTCCCTCATTTCCAAGTATGCTTATTGATTCGCCCTTTTTGTATGTTCCGACAATCGGGCTGTTCGCATCGGCTGCCTGATGGATGTTAAGGTCTGTGACCGTGTAGCAGATGCCCTCCGGCGGGTCTGGCTTTGTATTGTAAGGCGAGAGGTCTTCAACTTGGGCGGGCGTTTGTTCGGCTGTCTGTTCTGGTGTTGCCGACTGCCCTTCAACTATCTGCTGCCCGGAGTCTGAAATCCTCAGGTCTGGCAGGTCTGCCGTTGCATATGCCGGTATATTTGTTGTTAAGATTGCTGCTGTTAAGGCAGCAAGTGTAAGTATCTTTTTCATTTCTTCCCTCCTTATGCTGCATATACAATATGCAAAAAATCCGCAAAAATTTGACAATTTCAAAAACGGCTGTTAAATTAAAAGAAAAAGGAGGTAAGAATATGTGTCGTGCCGTTTCGTATAATGCGGATGCCTGCTGCAGAAAGTTATATTCCTCTTACAGCTCCGCAAATACACCGAGAAAAGCAAAGATAAGCCTTAAAGAAAGCCATGTAATGATTCGCGCCCTGCAGGTAAAAATAGCAAGAAAAGAAGACAAAAAATATTCCCTTGATGAAAAGGTCGTGCCATTCATCGGGTTTGAGGAAGCGGAGTTTGTGAAATCCCTGAAAAGGTCAAAGATAGATAAAAAAATAGTTTTGGAGGCAAGAAAAAAGAGTACAAAAAATGAAGAGATAAAAAGGTTATGCTCCGCCTTGACAAAACTGCAGAATCAGCCTGATTGCAGTTATGAATTATGTACGGCATTGTATGATGCCCGGCTGATGATGGGGTCGCTGCAGAGAAGACTGAAAGATGATGAAGATAAAGATGAAGATATACCGTTTAACTAGGCGCCGGATTTTTCCGGCGTTATTTTTTTTGCAAAAAAAGTCACGTTTCCGTTGACGTAAAAATTCGGCATATTAAATGTATCTTAACTATGAAAGGAGAAAACAATATGAAAATGTATGTGCCGTTTGCATATGAAAAATATGGAAGAATCGAGGTAGATGCTGACTCAAGAGAAGAAGCTGTTAAGAAAGCCGAAGAATGTTAGATAATATGAGCGTATCTGACATGGAGGCTTTAAGCGATTACCTCCAAGGAAGTCAAGAAATCGACGATGAAGGTATCGTTTTGGATGAAAACGGCAATATTCTTGATGATTAATTTATGCTGGTAACGAGCCGAAACGGCGAGTTATCAACAAGACTGTTCTTTTTAGGACAGTCTTATTTTTTTGTAAAAAATGCGTTTCCGTTGTCTTAAAAATTTGATATATTAAAAATATCTTAACTATAAAAGTAGAAAAAAAATCATGAAAATGTATATTCCGTTTGTATATGAAAAATATGGAAGAATCGAGGTAGACGCCGACTCAAAAGAGAAAGCTTTAAAAAAAAGCCGAAGAGTTGTTAGACCGTATGAGCGTACCTGACATGGAGGCTTCAAGCGATTATTTCCAAGATAGAGAAGAAATTGATTAAATGAAAACTAGAATGGCCATGCACGCATACCCCGTCTATAGCGTCATATATCTAAGAATGTCATGCCTGACGTTTAGGCGGGGTAAGTGCTGTTACGGTAAACCAGTAAAATAAATTCTGCGTTTTTTTTCGCAAAAAAAGACAAAACTTTTAAAAATTCAGCATATTAGATATGTAAGAAATTTTTAAGGAGGTGTCAATGTATGGCAACAGTATCATATGGATTAAAAATTACAGAAGCATATCATATTTTCGATAAAACGATTACAGTATACTGCAATGCCGTACATTATATCTCTGACATTGCAATACGTCATTATGACGAATTGAAATCTCTTGAAAGTATAACAGGCGATGATGGAAAAGTTATTGTCTCTGCACAGCAGAGAAGACAACAGAAAATGGAACGTTTAATCCATTCTACAGCAAATAATGAGGCTGTATATAAACATTTCGATAATGAATTTTATAAATTCCCGAGTTATCTCAGACGGGATGCAATCAACACTGCAATTGGAATGATTTTGTCTTACCGCTCACAGCTGCAGAAATGGGAGAACAACGGAAAACATGGCCGCAGACCATATCTGAACCGAAATCAGAACACAATGCCATGTTTTTACAGAAATAACACATTTTTTGACAGTGAAGAAGCAAACATTGTAAGCCTGAAATTATATAATGGCAAGGACTGGATTTGGGAGACTTTTGTAATACGTGACTGTGATTTCATTTATGCTTACAACCATATGAAAGCATGGAAAGCTTCTGCCCCAGTTCTTGTAAAACGTAATCACAGATATGAACTCCGCATTTCTTATGAAATGGCAGGCTCTAAATTTCCGAAGTTCAAGAAAGACAAAGAAACTGAGACTGTGATTGGAGTAGATTTGGGAATCAATACAGACGCAGTGTGTTCAATAATACAGAAAGACGGAACTGTCACGGGACAGCGATTTATTAATCATCCTGTAGAAAAAGACCGTATGTATGGATTGCTGAACACTATTAAAAAAGCACAGCAGAACGGTAATCACAAAACGCCAAGGCTTTGGAGGCTGGCAAATAACTACAATGAAGCAATCGCTGTTAAGACTGCCGTGAAAATTGTCAGATTTGCAATGGAATCTAAAGCAGATGTTATTGTTTTTGAACATCTCAACATGAAGAAAAAGAAACGAGGCAATAAACAAAAGCTTTCATTGTGGAGAAAACGTGACATTCAGCACCGCGTTGAAGCGCTTGCTGCCAGAAACGGAATCCGCGTCTCTTATATCTGTGCTGTAAACACATCACGTCTTGCATATGACGGCTCCGGAAAAGTCCTCCGCGGCAAAGATGCAGGATTCGATACATATGAATTATGTAAATTTACAACCGGTAAGGTTTATAACTGCGACCTTTCCGCATCTAAAAATATCGGTGCACGGTTCTTTATCCGTGTACTCCTTAAATCTCTTTCTGCAAAGGAAGAGTTGTTAGTCCTGGCCAAAGTCCCAGAACTCAACAGACGGACCAGCTGCTGCCTGGCCACACTAATTAACGCTTATGCGGTACTCTGCGCATCCAAGGCAAAGTCTAAAGCTTCGGCTGAAGGCAATGCCACGCGACAGAGTCACTGAGTTTGCGCTGTATCTGTGGTCAGGTATCCATTCCTACCTAAAGTAGCAGGCATGGACGAAAGTCTATGTGGAGTTTGGAAGCCCCGTCTATATTCGCGAAAGCGGATTAGGCGGGGAGGGTTCACGAAAGCAAAATCGTGAGGGTTATTAAAAAGGCAAATACCGAAACAACAATTCCTCTTGAGAAAATGAGTGAAGAAGAATAATGGCTAAAAAATGGAAATAAAAAGATTAACAAAAGAAGAGTTACAGGATTTCGAAAGATTGAAAGGTTGTAAGATTAAGAATTTATATTATCGTGGTGACATTTACCTTTTGCAAAAACCGGAGAAAATAATAGCTCTGATTGGGCAGAGAAATGCAGATGATAATGTACTCAGAAATGCAAAGAAATACGGGAATTTGCTAACTGCTCGACTATTGAATAGCCGAGCATTCTCTGGTTTTTATATCATAAAAAATCCTGCATAATAAATACAGAAGAATATTTGTAAGAATTATAAAAAAATGGAATCAACAGTTCGGTTTTTTTGCCGGGCTGTTTTTTTTCTGCGGCTTTTTCTTACACAAAAATATTCAGCATATTAAAAACGTAAAAATAAATCTAAAAAAGAAAGGAAAATGGAGGTAACAATATGGATATTAGAACAGAAGAAAGATACGACGATGATTTTAATCAGTGCAATTTATTCATCATGAAACGCTCAGGAGAGAGAGTCCCATTTAATGAAAGCAAAATCGTGAGGGCTATTGAAAAGGCAAATGCCGAAGTAACAATTCCTCTTGAGAAGATGAGTACAGAAAAGATTGCGGAGATTGCGGCGCAGATTAGGCGTGATGCAGAAAATGCAGGAAGAGACCTGTCAGTTGAGGAAATCCAGGATAAGGTGGAAGACTCTCTGATGATTGCCGGTTACTGCACGCTGGCAAGGTTATATATCACTTACAGATATAAACACAACCTTGACAGAAAGAAATCAACACTTGATAAGAAGATTGAAAGCCTTATCAATGTGAAAGTTAATAAAGACGGCAGCGTAAGCGGCGGCAACGAGGAAGTCAACCAGGAAAACAGCAATAAGGACACAAAAGTACTTTCAGTGCAGCGTGATTATATGGCTGGCGAGTGGTCAAGGGAGTATACAAACAGAAACCTGCTTCCGGAAGATGTGGTAAATGCACACCGAAGCGGTCTGATTCATGTACATGATACGGATTATATGGCCCAGCCGGAGCATAACTGCTTTTCTTCTAAGACCGAATTTGTAACACGAAACGGCGTTGTTTCATTTGCTGACTGTAAAGATGGACAGGTTGTTGAGGTGCTTGATAAAGACGGTGTGTGGAGAGAAGCGACTGTAAAATGTTACGGAAAGCAGAAGCTGCAGAACGTAGTCTTAAAAAAAGACGATGAAGAAAAGGTTGTTTCTTGTACTGCAAACCACAGATGGATTTTAAGTGACGAAACCGTTACAACAGCTTTGAAAGAAGGCGATGTGTTATACGGCCATTTATGGAAAGTTGATTCTATTACCACATGTGACGGAGCACTTGAAGATGTCTGGTGCGTTGAAGAACCTGTAACACATAGTTTTACTTTAGCTGGTGGAATTGTAACCGGAAACTGCTGTCTCATTAACCTTGAAGACATGCTGCAGAACGAAACCTGTATTTCGGGTACTAAGATTGAAAGGCCGAAGTCATTCATGACTGCTTCAACCGTTGCGAGCCAAATTATCGCTCAGGTTGCCAGCAGCCAGTATGGCGGTCAGACAATCAGCCTGGCACATCTCGCCCCATTCGTTGACATATCAAGACAGAAGATTTTAAAGAGGCTGTCAAAAGAAATGTCCGATATTGGCATTGAAGTAACCGAAGAAAAATTAAAAGAACTCGCTGAAAAAGAAGTAAGAAAAGAAGTTGAGAATGGCTGCCAGACATTGCAGTATCAGCTTATCACTTTACAGACGACAAATGGGCAGGCGCCTTTTGTGACGGTGTTCATGTATCTGAATGAGGCAAAGAATGAGAGGGAAAAAGAAGACCTGGCGCTTCTGATTGAGGTAATGTTTAAACAGAGAATGCTTGGTGTTAAGGATAGCAGTGGTTATTATATCACTCCGGCTTTCCCGAAACTGATTTACTGCCTGCAGGAAGATAATATCAGAGAAGATGGTAAATACTGGTATCTGACAGAGCTTGCAGCAAAATGCACTGCCAAAAGAATGGTTCCGGATTATATTTCTGAAAAGAAGATGCTGGAGCTTAAAGGGGATGTATACCCCAGTATGGGCTGCAGAAGCTTCCTTACCCCTGACAGATGCAGTGAAAAGGTTGGAAATATTGCTCATGCCCTTAATTATGAAGAGGGTAAGCATAAATATTACGGCCGCTTCAATCAGGGTGTTGTGACAATTAATCTTGTTGATGTTGCATGCTCATCAGAAGGTGATGAGGATAAGTTCTGGGAGATTCTTGAAGAAAGGCTTAATTTATGCCATAAGGCTCTGAGAGCAAAACATGAAAGACTGCTTGGTACGCCGTCAGATGTGGCACCGATTCAGTGGCAGCACGGAGCGCTTGCAAGGTTAAAACCTGGCGAAGTAATTGACCCGCTGTTGTTTAACGGATATTCAACAATTTCTCTTGGATATGCCGGCCTGGCTGAATGCGTGTATTTCATGAAGCATGAATCTCATACTTCTGAAAACGGAAAAGAGTTTGGCTTGAAAGTTATGCAGGCACTGAATGATGCCTGTGGTAAATGGAAAGCAGAAGAAAATATTGATTATTCTGTATATGGAACACCTAAGAGTTCAAGGGTGGCGCAGCAGTGATGCTGTGAAAAATTAAATCCGCTAAACGGGCTGATAAAAATAAGACTGTTCACCGCGTGGTTAAAGGCCAAATGTGAATTTATGCGAAAAGCATAAACGGCGTAAGCCGTAGACGAATCATATCGGTAAGGGATGCTAAATCCAGAAATGGACATCGCAAATCCCGTAGTAAGTAGTATCTACGGATGCTTAAATCTCTAACGACTATCCAAAACTGGAATATGCGAGAAATACGGTATTCTGGTGAGTAGACTGAATTAACAGTAACGCATTTTTTAAATGTATGTACATCCTAACGGGTGGAAAGACGGATTGGCTTAATATTGGTAACAGATATTAAGTTTAAAATATAGCCTAATCCCCTGTCTAAAAGACAACTGGTAGCAAATACAGTAAATATCGGGAAACCGAGGGTATCAATGTTGGAATCAACAACGTATAAATTTGCAAAATGTCTGCAGAAACGTTTTGGTAAAATTCCGGGCGTGACAGACAAGAATTATATTACAAATTCCTACCATATCAGAGTAACAGAAAATATCAATGCTTTTGACAAGCTGACAAAAGAAGCAGAGTTCCAGAAACTGTCTCCTGGCGGGGCAATCTCATATGTTGAGGTGCCTAACATGCAGGGAAACATTCCGGCGGTTCTTGCAATCATTAAACATATCTACAATACAATTCTTTATGCTGAGCTGAATACAAAATCAGACCAGTGCGAGGCTTGTGGATATAATGGAGAAATCCAAATTGTGAACAAAGACGGCAAACTGATTTGGCGCTGCCCGCAGTGCGGATGTACAGACCAGAACAAGATGCACGTTGCCAGAAGGACTTGTGGATATATTGGAACGCAGTATTGGAACCAGGGAAGGACTCAGGAAATCGCAGAGCGTGTATTACATGTATCTGTTGACGAAGATGAAACCGAAAAGAAACCTATAAAAATACTGCCAAAATGTGTTGTTGCTTAAACAAAGTGGTGCAGGCTTACGCCTGCATCACTTTTGTATGCAGAAAAATCCTGCATATTAAAGATACAAAAAAAATCAAGAAAGGAAGAAAAATTATGAACTACGGTAAAATTATATATTGTGATACAGCAAACGGAATCGGATGCAGGACTGTTCTTTTTGTCTCAGGCTGCACGCATCACTGCAAAGGGTGCTTTAATGACATGGCTTGGCCATTTAACTATGGAAAAGAATATACAAAAGAAACAGAAAACAAGATTCTTGAGTCTTTAAAGCCCGATTATATAAAAGGGTTGTCAATCCTTGGCGGTGAACCGATGGAACCGGAAAACCAGGCGGAGGTCTGGACCCTTATAAAAAGAGTCAGAAAAGAATTACCAAAAAAAGACATCTGGGTATATTCCGGGTATCTGTGGGAGGAACTGACCGGGAAAGAAAAGGCGAGATGTAGACATGGAATGGCTGACAGAATCAGGCTGGATAATATTTTACAGAATATTGATGTTCTGGTTGATGGTGAGTTTCAGGAAGACAAAAAGAATATAATGCTTGAGTTTCGTGGAAGTGAAAACCAGAGAATAATTGATGTAAAGAAGACACTTGAAACCGGAGAAGTTGTATTGCTGGAAGTGTAAGATTGGCCGCGCGGAGAAATCCGGCAATGTCATTAAGTTAAGGGGGTTTGGCAACTTCGGTTGTCAAATTCCATTAATTTGAAAAACATTGACACGATTTTTTTCAAAGGAATTTCGTAACATTTGTTACGAATGAACCGAGAAGATACTAACACCCCATGCACCAAGCGCTCTTGTACAGGTGCTTGCTCTGC
>UMEP01051402.1_pt1 | contig 82329 bp, 63 predicted proteins | sample 1964771 | NCBI WGS metagenome assembly UMEP01 (sample SAMEA4836022, study PRJEB28245) | human gut metagenome | biome: gut microbiome; material: fecal sample | place: Denmark | collected 2008 | reverse complement strand
TGAATAATGTGCGTCAAGGCGGAAAATAGTATGCTTACATAATAAATCACTCACCTTCAATGATTTGACCAGTCGCTTCCTCTATATCTAATGCCAAACTATCAACATATTTGTTTATTGTGCTTTGATTATTACAAAGGCGAAGAGTCTTGCGGTTTCTTACTGTTGCTCCGAAATAATATTCTAAAGTACGGTATGCAATGTTCGCACGAAGGAAATCATCCTCTCCGTCATCCATTTGGCCAGCAGAATACATACATTTAAAGAGATCTATATTAATTGCTCCTTCGACCTTTATCATATTCATACAGAAATCAAACTCTTCTTCGGTCTGGAGAAGATAATCATTACTCAATTCCACAATAGCTGCTTTGACGATTTTCTGCATGCGCTCAGAATCATCCTTATGTATAAAGTCCGCAACTTTCTTTGTAGCCCATCCAACAGCACCACCACCAACGATAGCCCCCCCTACAGCTGCCCAATTTCCATATCTTGCAGCAAGCACTGCTCCAACAGTTGCTCCAACGAGAGAGGTTCCATTAACTATTAGATTCTTTAAAAACTGTTTACCTGAAATTCTACCCCGCAGCAAATTCCAAGTATCAGGAACGGATGTTACAATAAAAAGTGTAAGTTGAGCCACGGCATTTGTTCGTAAGAATTTTACAACCACCTGTTTGGCTGCTCCACCACTAACTTTTTTTTGAAGAATATTTTTAGCAACTTGCTGAATAAGTTTTTTCCCTGCATCTGTTTGCCATACGAAGTTTACAACATCCTTTGATCCTTTAGTTGCATAAGCAGCAACACATCTACCTATAGATGTCTTTAGCATCTGAGAAGTCGCAATATGAGATGTCATACTTATAGTCCCAGATTTCAGGCCTTCTATATAAGACAATTTTATGGCCTCTTCTAAATTTAATCCATTCCTATCTTTTGAAAGAAGTGTCATACAGAGGTTTATCGCAAAAGATATACCAAACGAAGAAGAAGCCGTAATGACACCAGTTTCAAAATCAAATTTCAATGAATCTATATTTCCAGCTTTAGTAACATTCTTTGCCTGCTGATAAGTATAATTGCCTTTCTTAACAATATTTGTTGCTTCATCAGGATTGGTTATTTTGTTACCATTAATGTCTACCACTTTACCTCCTTTAATTTTCTCTTTCATTAAAGCTAAACACTTTTCATATTGATCACTAGGAACTTCCAGCAACTGTGGCTTACCTGTTTCCATATCCCAATATGCATAATTACCAAAGTTGGAATTAGGGAAAGCAGCTTTTATGCTAGCGTTTGCAGAACCATAATACTTGGTTTGTATCTGAACACCATCTACTGTACGATCGGCACCATATAAACTATTATCTCTTCCCGTGAACTCTACATCACGACCCGCCAAAATATCATGAAACGCATTAAGATCTTCTGCTGCATATCCGTGCCCACATACCCCATTGGGACCGCATTTATATTTAACCCATTGAGTATTGCATTCTAATTGCTGAGCTGTAAGCAAAGTTGTAGCTTTTACAGCCCCCTCTTCAAACTTGTCAGTAAATTCACAATAGGAGCAATTCGGACAAACAAACTGAAAGGTTCCTAATTCTTTTCCACAGTTAGGGCAATAATGTTTCATCAATTAAATAGTTTATCAAGTTCATCTTCTGTTTTCTGAGAAATAATTCTAAGATATGCTACTGTTATTGTTGCAGGAATCATGACCCTAAATGCAGGTCCAGCAAAATCAAAAATGGTCCAAGCAGCAGTAACTGCCCATCCAATAGGTCCCGTTAGTATTGCAAAAAATCTTCCTCCAGCAAACTTGCCAGCAAAACCAGCTAATGCTTTCAGCCCGTTTCTCTTGGCAACTTCAATAACAAGAGTAGTAACCATCTTAATTATAATAGGGTCCCCCAAATGAAAATTACTTATATTTTTCAAAAGCATATCCTTTGTTTTTGTATGGATATCGCCGAGGTGCTTTACATCTTCATCTGACATCTTTTCTGCAGCCATTAATAAGATCTTTTGAAGAAGATATTTTTCCAACAATTCCGCAGGTGCATTTTCATTAAAGTTAACTTTATATTGTTTACACACTTTTACAAGAATTTCCTTATATTTTACACCATGACCTCTAAAAGCATTTAGAAATGTATTACCTCCAAAGCACTGTAATTCATTAATAACTAAAGGTATAACATCCTTTAGATTATTTGGATATGCTTTTTTAAACTCTTGATTTATTGTTAACTCCTCAGTCCATCTAGTCTTTCCATCTTTATCATAAACAAGAATATCAACAAGAAGTTTAATATTTTCGTTCGAACAATTCTCAAGAAATGTCAAATCTTTGTCATTAGTAAATTTATTATTCATATTTTCCTACTTTAAACGATTTCCATTAATAACAAATAAAGCGTGAGCCCCTTGCCTCCTCCATTCATCAAAATCAGGCATCGCCAAACGCCTCGTAGAAATGAATAAAGAAACAATACTCACGCCGTATTGATATGTAGGTAATCCACACCGACATAAGCCGATATGAGCATACATATACAAACACGAAGAGCGCCATATTGTCTCTATCCTTCTACTTTGAAATTTGGCGATTTCGATTTTAGGATAAAGCAAAAACGCTTTCTTAATACAAACGTATTGACCATTTCAACAGTCAATGCAGTGCAAATATACGTTTTTGTTCAATATGGCACTCTTTTTTCATCAAATTATTTTTGCTTTTATTCAGTTCTATTCAGCATCTTAAGATATACTCAGTTCCCTACTCGTATTGCCTGTACATATCCCTGACAATCCCACGCATTCTGTCTATTAAAGAAGCCGGAGCAAGGACTTTCAAAGATGAGCCATACGAAAGCAACTCCTGTACAAAATCGAGTGTGGGACGTAACCTCATACGAAACGTCATAGAGAGTTCATCCTGCGACATAAGAACCTGACTATGATGAAGGGGACGGGTCTTGATATAGTTACCTTGCTGTAGATTGAATCTCAACACAATATCTTCTACTGGGGTATCGTCGCGAATAATGCCGTAAGTATAGTCAAACAAGACTTGTGGTAATTTGTCCGACTGCATCTTGAAGCCTTCGCGGCTGACTTCCGCACTGCCCATACGATCGAACGAATACACCCGTAATCCTTCCCGTTCTCTGCAAAAGCCAACCAGATACCAACGCTGTTTGAAGAACTTCACAAAATAAGGTTCTACCGTAAACATATGAGCTTCGGCCCAATAGGAATGATAGACAAGCGTGATACACTTATTCTTCATCATCGCTTCAGTTATAGCATCCAAATGCTCCTCGCCGCCAAAAGTGGTTTCCAATACAATCCGGTCGGCCAACTTCTTACGCCGTGCAATCACGTCAGAAGAAGAAGTTGTTTGGATAAGCCACTGATTCAATGCCGAACGATTGAGCATTTCGGGTGAATCAATATAATATTCGTTTGTACGACGATCACATTCTATGTTGATATCGAACATCTCTTCGGCCATCCGCTTATACTTCATAAAAGTATTGCGATGCAATTCCATGCCGTACTCTCCACTATACTCCTGCCAGGCATCCTGTATTTCTGCTAGTCTGACACGTTTGCGGCGCAACAACAGGCTTACCAACCATATACTTATCCGGTTTTTCATAATCGAGTGTCGTTCAATCTTACTTTCTGTGCGCAAAAATAGCGAAAGACTGCATCATTTTCGTGTGCAAGCTACCAATATCTTTGCACAAACAAAAGAAACTAAAGTAAATATACAGAAAATAATGAAAGGAATTATTCAAAAAATCGAGCATGGCATCTATATACACACCTATTATGCCAACCAAAAGGAATATGACTATTTTGTAATAGCCAAGTTAACAAACAATGACATTGTGGATATCACCCGAGAAATGCGCCATCATTTTTCAATCCTCCAATTTAAGAATAGAACTATACGAAAGTTAAACAACAGATTGAAAGGAAGGTGCATCTATTACCAATACAACACGTACATCATGCTGAATACACCTTACCCCAAGACTTTTAATCCAAGCCGATAAAGCTGATTCATCGAAATAAAAGTAAAAACAGAATAAAAAAACAACAGAATGATGAGAAGATTATTGAACATTACCACAGTCTTTATGATTCTCGCCTTAGCCGCCGGATGCCAAAATGATGAAACAGACGTTGTCTACACCCGAGTTGACGGGGAAACCTTGACTGCTATACAACTGTTTGACAACGAGAAAATTCTCATTTCGGAAATTCCATTATGGGAATTCGACGAACATGATGACTTATACATGTGCTACGGCAGAATAGTATTAGCGGCCAGTTATCAAAAAGCAAACGGATTTGCTTATCTTATGGAAGGAAATACAATCACTGACGAACGCATATTCTTCGAAAAAGAGGGCCTCAAATACAAAGGCCAAATCTATAAACCCGACAAAAGAGTCAAAAGAATAAACCCGCAAGGGAAATATGGCGGAAAATGTTATGCGGCCAGCGATGATGAAGGAGGCGCCTTCTTGGTGTTTATCAATGACAAGAAGCTATTATTTCTGAGTTACAACACATACGAAATAACCCAGAAGACCTTCAGTAACTACACCATATCCGGTAAGAAAATTATTGCAGATGAGCTGAACATGGTATTTGAAGATGAAGGAAACGAGCGTTTGATTATGGATAACGACTGGACTATGATCATCTTCAAATTCAAGGAGAAAATAAACGACTATACCCTATGGGAGAATATATTATCAAACGAAGATTGAATCGACTTATGAATACAAGAAAACAAAAAAACAAGAGGGAGCAACACCTAATCAACGAGCTTTGCTTCCTGATGAGCAGAAAGAAAATATACACACAAAAATTGATCGATCCACTTTCGGTTATGGTAGGAGTTTTCACATTTCCAGCTATGTATAAGATTCTATCGCTGATTTACCAAACCGACGGAAGAACTGCTATCCACCTACTACGCAACGATGTCGGTGGAGACTCATGGGTTCTGATCTATATAATGTTATTCTCGATTACTGCATTGATCTATTTAAAAAATCTGATCAGAAAGGATGAAAAGAAAGCGGAAGAGCAACTCATACAAGAAGCAAAAAAACAGCTAGACAACCCGAATATAAAAGCCGTACTTTCTCTACTGGGGAAAATCTGAAAAAACAAGGCACGAATAATGCCAATCGCATCATCCGTGCCTTACTCTATATCTTGAAAAAACAGGTTATTTCTTCAAGCGGGCAATGATTTCATCAGCCACCTTCTTGCCGGACATCAACATGCCGCCGAAGATGGGGCCCATACGAGGAGTACCCGATACAGCTGATGCGGCCATACCGCAAACGTAAAGACCTGGATAGATTTCCTTCGTGCCGTTCACCACTTCTTCCTCACCTGACACAACATCCAGCGAACGCTCGCCGATAACCGCGCCGGTCTCTGTAGCCAGACGGATACCGTTCTTGCGGGCAACGGTAGCAGCGATTTCGCTATCGTGGCCAGTACCGTCGATAACAACCTTTGCCAGGATGTTCAGCGGGTCGACATGCAGGCCTTCGCGGAGCACGGGCGTCCAGTTAACTACTACACCGCTCACCTGGTTGTTCTTGAAGATGACATCTTCCACGGAGTAGCAGTTGAAAATAGTGGCACCTGCATGAACGGCATGATAGAGCAACGAAGAAGTGCTCTCCACGGAATCCATCACATAGAGTCCATCGGCAAAAGGTGCATGGTTGATTTCGAACTCGCGCACGATATCCATAGCTTCCTCTTGGATGACAATCTGGTTGAACATCATGGCACCGCCCCACATGCCACCGCCGGGAGCCAGCTTGCGATCGAACTGAGCTACCTTCAAACCGGCCTTGGCCAGATAGTAAGCAGCCACAATACCCGAAGGTCCACCACCTACGATAGCTACATCGAGGTCGAGGTTCTTCTCCAACTTCTCAAAATAGGTACTGATGATACCCTGTGATACTTTTGTTTCAATCATTTTGTTCTTAAAATTAGAATGTTATAATCATTTTATCTTGTTTACTTATCCTTCACCGTTTCCTGCTCTGTATAGTCACAATCAGTCAGGCGCTGACTGATACGCATGGCACAGAAGTGAGGACCGCACATGGTGCAATACTTGCCATTCAGGTGGTTGGCCTCCTTATAATATTGCAACGCCCGCTCAGGGTCGAGACTCAGGTTGAACTGGTCTTTCCAACGGAACTCATAACGGGCTTTGCTAAGCGCATTGTCACGCACCTCGGCACCCGGATGTCCTTTGGCCAAGTCGGCAGCATGGGCTGCAATCTTATAAGTAACCACACCTACACGTACGTCTTCCTTCTGCGGCAAAGCCAAGTGTTCTTTCGGCGTAACGTAACAAAGCATGGCCGTACCATACCAACCAATCTGAGCAGCTCCGATAGCGCTCGTAATATGGTCATAGCCAGGAGCGATGTCGGTAACAATAGGCCCCAGCGTATAGAACGGTGCCTCGTGACACTTCTCAATCTGGCGATCCATGTTCTCACGAATCTTGTGCATGGGCACGTGACCGGGACCTTCGATAAACGCCTGCACATTCTTAGCCCAGGCACGCTCCACAAGTTCGCCCATCGTATCGAGTTCGGCAAACTGAGCGCGGTCGTTGGCATCGTAGATGGCACCCGGACGGAGGCCGTCGCCCAGCGACAGGGCTACGTCGTACTGTGCACAGATGTCGCAGATGTCATCAAAGTGCTCATAGAGGAAACTTTCCTTCTGATGCACCTTGCACCATTGCGAGATGATACTTCCTCCACGACTCACCATGCCGCAAAGACGTTCGTTGGCATAATGGATGTTCTTCAGGCGGATGCCGCAATGGATGGTAAAATAGTCTACGCCCTGCTCGCACTGTTCAATGAGCGTATCGCGGAAAAGTTCCCATGTCAGGTCTTCAGCTTTTCCCTTAACCTTCTCCATCGCCTGATACATAGGTACAGTACCCACAGGAACAGGGCAGTTACGGATAATCCATTCGCGCGTTTCATGGATGTTCTCTCCTGTAGAAAGATCCATCAGCGTGTCCCCTCCCCACTTGCAACTCCAGATAGCCTTTTCCACTTCTTCTTCAATGGTCGAAGTGGTAGCAGAATTGCCAATATTGGTATTGATCTTCACAAGGAAGCGCGTACCGATAATCATCGGCTCGGCCTCAGGATGGTTGATGTTGGCAGGCAGGACAGCACGTCCGGCTGCAATCTCCTGGCGCACAAACTCGGGAGTAATATATGATTCAATGCCCAATTCACGATTGTTCATATTCTCACGGATGGCTACATATTCCATTTCAGGAGTAATGATACCCTGCTTGGCATAGTACATCTGCGACACCTGACAACCTTTTTTCGCTCTATAGGGCAGACAAATATGTTCGAAACGCAAATGATCAAGACTCTTGTCTGCCAGACGTTCACGACCATATTCCGAGGAGATTTCGGACAGCACTTCTACATCACGACTACGTATCCAGGCTTCGCGCAGGCGCGGCAAACCTTTACGCAAATCCACTTCTACAGAAGGATCGCTGTAGACACCACTCGTATCGTAGACATAAACGGGAGCATTCTCACGCGTCACCCGACGGCCGTCTTCGATGGTGACAGTCGGAGTCAGATTGACACGACGCATAGCTACCCGCACGTCGGGATGGATTTCACCCTTCAAATAGACTTTCTCCGAGTCGGGATAAGTTATTTTAATGTTGTCTTCCATAAGTTTATACTGTTATTTTTGGGTTAATTCTATGATTCGTTTCATTTCTTTCACTGGATCTGAAGCACGCAGGATGCTACCGCTCAAGGCGATGCCATTCAGACCTGTAGCTTTCAGATCGGCTATATCGTCTGCCCCGATACCGCCAATACCTACGATGGGCAGGTTGATTTCATGTTCCTCCATCTGCGACAGGAGCCTGCGATACCCTTCCAAACCAAGGATAGGTGCCAGATTCTTCTTAGTTGTCGTATAGCGAAAAGGACCACATCCGATATAGTCGGCCCCTGCACGATGAAGACGCTGTATGTCATCGAAGGTATTTGCTGTGCCGCCAATGATAAACTCAGGTCCCAGATAGGCTCGTGCCTCGTCGACGGGCATATCAAGCTTACCTAAATGGACACCATCCGTATGAAGACGCTTCACCAGCTCTACACGATCGTCCAGCACAAAATAAGCTCCAAAATCATGGCACATAGCCTGAACTTGTCGCGCCACGGTCTCTACCTCCTCGTCCGAGGCATCCTTCATACGCAACTGAATCCAACGACATCCACCTTCAAGGGCAATGCGGGCTGACTCGGCATAGCCAATGGTATCGGTAAAATGAGTAATGAATTGTACTTGAAACATAAGCTCCTTTCGTATTAAACTATATCATAAACAACAGAAAAGGAGCATCCGCACAGACGCTGTGATGAAAAAAAACAGAAATAAACACTCAAAAAAATCCCTCCGCCGGCATGATCCGTATCAGGTTCATTGGGTATAATCTCAGCCATTGCGTTCGCACAAGGCACCCCCTTTTCTGAAATCTGCAGCAAATAACGGAATAAAAAACGGAATATCAAAGGAGATAACCCCTTTTTAGGATTATTATTACCCACAAAAAAAGAGAGCACTTCCAGCGGAACGCTCTCTTCTCATATCATAACAGTATATTTTTATCAGAAATAGAATCCGAAACCGACTTTCAATCCAAACTCAGAACGATCTTTATTAATATCCCAATAAACGGCAGGTTCAATAGTCACTGTCTTTGAAAGGAAAAAGGCATAACCTGCCTCAGTTCCAAAACCTACCAACGTGCGCTTGTCATGTTCCCAAACATGATGGTTCAAGTTGACATTAGCACCCAAGAACACACCTATCGCATCAAAGTAGTAACGTCCGCCTACGCCCAGAATATAATCATCAGAGCCTCCACCTTGCCATTGGGCACCGGCACGCAACAACAAAGCCACATTGTCTACCAGGAAAGCACCTCCATTGGCTTCAATACCAAAATGAGCTTTTTCCGTTTGGGTATTATAAGACAGATTCAGCCCTGTCACAGACGGATTAACAAACCATTTTCCTTTCTCGAATTGTGCCTGAGCCACAACTGTGACCAACAAGAGGCTGAAAATGAACATCAGTTTTTTCATATACCTATCACTTTAGTTTAAATAATGTCTTTAATGCAAATATAAACCAAAAAAGTGAGACTTTTGATGACTGATAAAAGAAAAAGTTATCCGTTTCTTTCTTTTCTATGTTCTTTATGACGCAACACAAGCCATAGCAACAGCACAATGACATAAGAAGCAAACACAGTTACATATTTTTCGGCCACACTAATCTCTGAATTGCGAGGCAAAAAATAGGCAGCGGTTGCCGATATATAAATCAGCAATGCCAAACTCAAGGCAGACGACTTCTTCATTTTTTTCATGCTCTCCCCTCCCTTCTCAGCTTTTCATATTTAGTCTTCCAGATATTGAACCATACAAAAGCTACAATTGCAACTCCCATTGCAATCAGTCCCGCATTCTGAAGCCCCAAATTCAAACCTTCAGGAGCTACACAGATATAGGAGGTACAGACTGCCGTCATAAACAGAGCCGGCAACAGGGTGATACAGAAACGAAAACGAGCATGTTCACGCACCAGCCAAACAGTAACGGCCCACAAAGTAAAGACAGATAAGGTCTGATTGGCCCACGCGAAATAACGCCAGATGATCTGGAAACCATCAGCATCGCGCAAACTATAGATCAGCAAAGCGATGGCAACAACGAACATGGGAATACATATGTACAAACGACTCCGTATGGATTTCTGCTCTAACTTCAGAAAATCGGCTACAATAAGGCGAGCTGAGCGGAAAGCCGTATCACCACTGGTAATGGGAGCGGCAACAACACCCAAGATAGCCAACACACCACCGATTTCGCCCAACCAATCTTTGCTGATATCGAATACAACGATGGAGGCATCACTGATACCCATACCATTCTCATGGAAAAAATAAGTGGCAACCGTTGCCCATACCAAAGCGACAATACCCTCGGTGATCATAGCTCCATAGAAGATGGGGCGCCCATGACGTTCGCTCGTCATACAGCGTGCCATCAAGGGACTTTGTGTAGCATGGAAACCCGAAATGGCTCCACAGGCAATGGTAATGAACATCATCGGGAAAATTGGAGTCGTTTCAGCCTTGGGGTGCGTGTTTGGCATTCCATCCCAGACCTCAGGCAAGGCTGGAAAATGTACATAAAGCATCACCAAAATCCCTACTGCCATGAAAATAAGAGCCACAGCAAAAACAGGGTAAATCTTGCCGATTATCTTATCTACCGGCAACATGGTAGCAAGGACATAATAAATGAATATAACTACAATCCAGAAAGTCATATCGAGGGATTCGGGTGTCAACTTAGCCAACAGTCCTGCAGGAGAAGCCACAAAGACAGCCCCCACCAACATCATCAGCAACACAGTAAACGCACGCATGACTTGCTTGGTAGTCAAACCCAAATAACGACCAATGAGTTCGGGCAAGCTTTCGCCTCCGTTACGTAACGAAAGCATGCCAGCCAGGTAATCATGAACGGCTCCTGCAAAAATACTGCCCAGCACAATCCACAAATAGGAAGCTGTACCAAACATTGCTCCCATAATAGCACCAAAGATAGGCCCCACGCCAGCAATGTTGAGAAACTGTATCATAAAGACTTTCCAAGTTGGCAAAGGTATATAATCAACTCCGTCTGCTTGTGTCAGCGCAGGAGTTGGACGATCGTCTGGACCGAAGATGCGTTCCGCCAAGCGTCCATAGAAGAAATAGCCGGCAACCAATGCCAACAAAGCAATTGTAAAAGTAATCATAGTAGTTTCTTTTATTATTTTTTTGGAAGCAAAAGTAATTGTTTTCTATTTATCTTGCACTATTTAGCAACAGTTTTTGTAATTTCGCCGACAAAAAATAAGAATAAGCAATTTCCGCATGATAAATATAAACCGCATATACTTGCTGATTGTTTTCAGTTTCCTGATACTGTTCAATTTATCCGCACAACCTGCTCCCAAGTACGAAGTACGCGCAGCATGGATAACTGCAGTATACGGCCTCGACTGGCCACGCACCAAGGCGACAACCCCAGCCGGCATACAAAAGCAGAAGGAAGAACTGGTAGAGATCTTGGACAAACTGAAAGAAGCCAACTTCAATACCGTGTTGTTTCAGGCACGTACACGTGGCGATGTCCTCTACAAATCGGACATAGAACCCTATAATTCCATTCTGACAGGCAAAAGTGGCAAGGACCCAGGTTACGATCCACTGGCTTTTGCCGTAGAAGAGTGCCACAAGAGGGGCATGGAATGTCATGCCTGGATGGTAACCATTCCACTGGGAGGACGCAAACATGTAGCCTCACTGGGCAAACAATCTGTTACCCGCCGACAACCCAAAATCTGCGTACCCTATAAACGCGAGTATTTTCTCAACCCAGGCAATCCTAAAACGAAAGAATACCTGATGAGCCTGGTCAAAGAAGTCGTGGAAAGATATGACGTGGATGGTGTACATTTCGACTACTTGCGCTATCCCGAACGTGCTTTCCGCTTCCCCGACAGCTATGATTATCGGAAGTACGGCAACGGACGTAGCCTCGACCAATGGCGCAGGGACAACATCACGGAAATTTTGCGCTATATATATAAAGGTGTAAAACAACTGAAACCTTGGGTCAAAGTCAGCACCTGCCCTGTAGGAAAGTATCGTGATACCAGCCGCTACTCATCCAAAGGATGGAATGCCTTCCATGTAGTTTATCAAGACGTACAAGGATGGCTGGGCGAAGGCATTCAAGATCAGATTTACCCCATGATGTACTTCCGCGGCAACGCTTTCTATCCGTTCGCCCTCGACTGGCAGGAGCAAAGCAACGGCCGCCACGTAGTGCCCGGCCTTGGCGTCTACTTCCTCCACCCCAGCGAAGGCGACTGGAGCCTAGACGAAATACAACGGCAAATCAACTTCATACGTAACCATCACCTGGCAGGCGAAGCGCACTATCGGGTGAAATTCGTGACAGACAATACCCAAAACTTGTATGACATACTTCAAAACGATTTCTACGCCTACCCTGCCCTGCAACCTCCTATGACATGGGCAGACAGCATCGCCCCTTCAGCTCCATCCGAACTGAAAGCCGAACAAATCTCTGAAGGATACACGCGCCTGCGTTGGAAAGCGTCAACCGACAACGACAAGCAAAACGCACCTGCTTATGTGGTATATGCCTCAGACGAACTGCCTGTCGACACACAAAACCCTGCAAACATCGTAGCTACAGGCATACGTGAAACGGAATATATCTATGCTCCGATCCTGCCTTGGACAACGCGTCGCCATTTTGTCGTAACGGCCATAGACAGATATGGCAACGAAAGTGAGCCTTCGGCTCCTGCCAGTCGATATTAATCCACCTCGAGCAGTGCCAGGCAACGGCTTTCCGACGTAACGGGTGCCAAAGGAAGGCAGCCACGTACCAGCCGTCCGCCTTCTATAACAGGAGCCGATTTCCTCATTCGTTCAGCATAAGCTTCGTACAAGGCGCCAGGTGCAGGGTAATGTTCGATATGAAACAAACCGCTCAAGCCAGGAGCCAGTACACGCTCTGCCAGACGAAGTGCCACAATCCCCATATTCATACGCAGATTGACTTCCACCATCGGATGAAGACGAAAGCCGTCCCCCTCTTTACACACCATCATGTCTACTCCCAAAGGGCCTCGATAGCCTGCTTCAGCATATTCCTCTAACAGCAAAGCAACACACGTGCGCAAACGATCCAATACTCCAACAGTAACATAGCGCGACATATATTCTTCAAAAAGGGCAGACGAAAGGACCCGATTCCCCAAGTAACGACCTCGTCCATCGGTCATGAACAAAGAATAGCCTTCAAAAACGACCTTTCCACAAGCGTCAATCACAAACTCCATCGCAAAATCATCCACCTTATTATATATGGGAGAAGCTATTAACACCCCTTGTTCCTTCAAGACACGTCCGCACCATCCCTCCACGGCAGAAAATCCATTTCTGCACCAACACAACCCCTTTCCGCTACTGGACCATGGAGCCTTGAACACCACTCCACCCTGATGCGCCTCGACATACGTCCGACAAGCGTCCAGCGTCTTGAGGACCTTCGCCTCGCCACAACACGCCCCATCGGCAGGCAACTTACCCAACAAAGCCGCGGAAGTTTGTCTGGACGCCAACGTCCGATAGGTTTCTATCTCATCAGCAGAAGGCAAACGGCCGGCAGTAACACCATTCTTCAGAAAGAAATGACGAATAGCAGGATTCCATCCCCAAGGCGACATTTCCACCTCTTCCATCCGCATCACATCAGCACCCGTCACAACCTCTACCTGCAGATTGAACAAAAGGCACATTTGCGATGCGTAAAACATTGCTTTCTCATCGGGAATCCATACCTTTTCTCCCGCCCTCGCATACCATAAAGGAAGCAACGCCAAATCGCGTGTCATCCCACGTACCTGTTCGGGTGCCAGATAATGCTTCCCATTGCAGGCCAAAGCCAAATCCGTATCTGGATTAAAAACATGCAGCTTCATACTTTTTTCATTTTCGGGTACAAACTTACGCAATTTTTGCAATGTCTACTTTGCAATTCTATAAAAAAGCTATATCTTTGTGGCCGATAAGAGTTTAATGATATGGAAGCATTCTACCGCACACACGCCTATCTTGTGGAGCACACAAACGCTCCGGTTCGTCGCGACCTCATGGACGAGATTGACTGGAACGACCGTCTCATAGGCATTAAAGGAACGCGTGGTGTAGGTAAAACGACTTTTCTGCTTCAATATGCCAAGGAGAAATTCGGGACCGACCGCTCCTGCCTCTTTATCAACATGAACAATTTCTACTTTTCCGGCCACGGCATCGTAGAATTTGCTTACGAATTCCAACGCCGCGGCGGCAAAGTACTCCTGATCGACCAGGTATTCAAGTTTCCTAACTGGAGTAAGGAGTTGCGCATGTGCTACGACCGTTTCCCCAACCTGAAGATTGTCTTCACTGGTTCGTCGGTCATGCGCCTGAAAGAAGAAAACCTCGAACTGCGCGACATCGTAAAAAGTTACAACCTGCGTGGCTTCTCTTTCCGCGAATTCCTGAACCTTCAGACAGGCATGAAATTCCACTCCTACACGCTGGACGAAATCCTGAACAACCACGAACAGATAGCCAAGGGCATACTGGCCAAAGTACATCCGTTGGACTATTTTCAGGATTACATGCACCATGGATTCTACCCCTTCTTCCTCGAAAAGCGTAATTTTTCCGAAAATCTGCTCAAGACCATGAACATGATGGTAGAAGTGGACATCCTGCTCATCAAGCAAATCGAACTGAAGTACTTGTCGAAAATAAAAAAGCTGTTGTATCTCTTGGCTGTAGACGGGCCTAAAGCACCCAACGTAAGCCAACTGGCCAACGATATAGAGACTTCGCGCGCCACGGTAATGAACTACATCAAATACCTGGCCGACGCCCGCCTCATCAACATGGTCTATCCGGTAGGAGAAGAATTCCCCAAGAAGCCGGCCAAAATCATGATGCACAATTCAAATCTGATGTATTCCATCTACCCGGTCAAGGTTGAAGAGCAGGATGTGCTTGACACGTTCTTTGTCAACACCCTGTGGAAAGACCACAAGGTAAATCGAGGAGATAAAAACGTCTCATTCATGGTAGATAAGGACAAAGCTTTCAAGATTTGTCCGGAAGGTGTCAAAATAAAAAATAATCCTAACATGGTGTATGCTATGCACAAGATGGAAATCGGACGTGACAACCAGATCCCGTTGTGGCTGTTCGGTTTCTTGTACTAAACACACACGGTAAAAACGCAGAAAAACGAAACTAAAATAAAAAAGAGATTTTTCACTTAATAAATTCATTTAGTTATGACTAAACAAAAAAAATTCATCACTTGTGATGGTAACGAAGCCGCTGCTCACATCTCGTACATGTTCTCCGAGGTAGCAGCTATCTACCCCATCACCCCGTCATCTACGATGGCTGAACACGTAGACGAATGGGCTGCCGCAGGTCGTAAGAACATCTTCGGCGAAACAGTATTGGTACAGGAAATGCAGTCGGAAGCTGGTGCTGCCGGCGCTGTACACGGCTCATTGCAGGCAGGTGCACTGACTACCACCTACACTGCTTCTCAGGGTCTGTTGCTGATGATCCCCAATATGTACAAGATTGCCGGTGAAAACCTGCCTTGCGTATTCCACGTATCTGCACGTACACTGGCTAGCCACGCTCTGTGTATCTTCGGCGACCATCAGGACGTTATGTCTTGCCGCCAGACAGGCTTCGCCATGTTGGCTGAAGGATCTGTACAGGAAGTGATGGACCTCGCCGGTGTTGCTCACCTGTCTACACTGAAGGCACGCGTTCCGTTCATCAACTTCTTCGACGGTTTCCGTACTTCTCACGAAATCCAAAAGATTGAGAAGCTGGATAACGAAGACCTCGCTCCGCTGATCGACCAGGAAGCTTTAGCTGAATTCCGCAGCCGCGCCATGAACCCCATGACTCCGGTAGCACGTGGTATGGCCGAAAACCCCGACCACTTCTTCCAGCATCGTGAATCTTGCAACAGCTTCTATGATGCAGTTCCTGCTATCGTAGAAGACTACATGAAGAAGATCAGCGAAATCACTGGCCGCAACTATGGTCTGTTCGATTACTATGGTGATCCCGAAGCTGATCGCGTCATCATCGCCATGGGTTCTGTAACAGAGGCTATCCGCGAAGTTATCGACTACCTGCGTGCTAAGGGCGAAAAAGTAGGTTTGGTAGCTGTTCACCTCTACCGTCCGTTCTCGGCTAAGCACTTCCTGGCAGCTGTACCTAAGACTGCTAAGCGCATTGCCGTACTCGATCGTACTAAGGAACCGGGTGCTAACGGCGAACCTCTTTACATGGATGTTAAAGACTGCTTCTACGGACAGGAAAATGCCCCGCTTATCGTTGGCGGACGCTATGGTTTGGGTTCAAAAGATACCACTCCGGCACAAATCTTTGCCGTTTACGACAACCTGTCATTGCCGACTCCGAAGAATCACTTCACGATCGGTATCGTAGACGACGTAACCTTCACTTCTCTGCCTCAGGAAGCTGAAATCGCAGTAGGTGGCGAAGGCATGTTCGAAGCCAAGTTCTACGGTCTGGGTGCCGACGGTACAGTAGGTGCCAACAAGAACTCAGTGAAGATTATTGGTGACAATACCGACAAGCACTGTCAGGCATACTTCTCTTACGACTCTAAGAAGTCAGGCGGTTTCACTTGCTCTCACCTGCGTTTCGGTGACACGCCTATCCGTTCTACTTACTTGGTTAATACACCTAACTTCGTAGCTTGCCACGTACAGGCTTACCTGCACATGTACGACGTAACCCGCGGTCTGCGCAAGAACGGTTCGTTCCTGCTCAACACTATCTGGGAAGGCGAAGAGCTGGCAAAGAACCTGCCGAACAAGGTTAAGAAATATTTCGCACAGAACAACATTACTGTTTACTACATCAACGCTACTCAGATTGCACAGGAAATTGGTTTGGGCAACCGTACCAACACTATCCTACAGTCTGCATTCTTCCGCATCACAGGCGTTATCCCCGTTGATCTGGCTGTAGAACAGATGAAAAAATTCATCGTGAAGTCTTATGGCAAGAAGGGTGAAGATGTTGTAAACAAGAACTATGCTGCCGTTGACCGTGGTGGCGAATACAAACAGCTGACTATCGATCCGGCATGGGCTAACCTGCCTGATGACGAAAAGGCTGCCAACAACGATCCTGCATTCATCAACGAAGTAGTTCGTCCTATCAACGCTCAGGACGGCGACTTGCTGCCGGTATCTGCCTTCAAGGGTATCGAAGACGGTACTTGGGAACAAGGTACTGCCAAGTACGAAAAACGCGGTGTTGCTGCATTCGTACCCGAATGGAATGCCGAAAACTGTATCCAGTGTAACAAGTGTGCTTACGTTTGTCCTCACGCTGCCATCCGTCCGTTCATCCTCGATGCTGAAGAGCAGAAGGGTGCTAACTTCACTCAGCTGAAAGCTGTTGGTAAGGTATTCGATGGCATGACATTCCGTATGCAGGTTGACGTACTCGACTGTCTGGGTTGCGGCAACTGTGTTGACGTATGTCCGGGCAATCCGAAGAAAGGTGGCAAAGCCTTGTCAATGGTTCACCTGGAAAGCCAGATGGGCGAAGCAGCCAACTGGACTTACTGCGTAGAAAACGTGAAGAGCAAACAACACCTGGTAGACATCAAGGCCAACGTGAAGAACTCTCAGTTTGCTACTCCGCTGTTCGAGTTCTCTGGAGCTTGCTCTGGTTGCGGCGAAACTCCGTATGTGAAGCTGATTTCTCAGCTCTTCGGTGACCGTGAAATGGTAGCCAACGCTACAGGATGTTCTTCTATCTACTCTGGTTCTGTTCCTTCTACTCCTTACACCAAGAACGAGAAGGGTCATGGTCCTGCATGGGCTAACTCATTGTTCGAAGACTTCTGCGAATTCGGTCTGGGTATGGAACTGGCTAACGAAAAGATGCGTGCCCGTATCGCCAAACTGATGGAAGAAGGCATTGCAAACGAAGCTACTCCGGCTGAATACAAAGCTATCTTCACTGAATGGTTGGAAAACAGCCTGGATGCAGACAAGACCAAAGACATCTACGAACGTATCGTTCCGATGCTGGAAGCTGCCAAAGACAAATGTCCGGTTTGCGCAGGTATCTACAACCTGAAACAGTACATCGTAAAACGCAGCCAGTGGATTATCGGTGGTGACGGTGCTTCTTACGATATAGGTTACGGTGGTCTTGACCACGTTATCGCCAGCGGTAAAGACGTAAATATCCTCGTACTCGATACAGAGGTTTACTCTAATACTGGTGGTCAGTCTTCTAAGGCTACTCCGGTAGGTGCTATCGCCAAGTTTGCTGCTGCCGGCAAGCGCGTACGTAAGAAAGACCTCGGTCTGATGGCTACTACTTACGGTTACGTTTACGTAGCACAGATTGCTATGGGTGCCGATCAAGCTCAGACTCTGAAAGCTCTGCGCGAAGCTGAAGCTTATCCCGGTCCGTCACTCATCATCGCTTACGCTCCGTGTATCAATCACGGTCTGAAGGCTGGTATGGGTAAGAGCCAGGCTGAGGAAGAAAAAGCTGTTAAGTGTGGTTACTGGCACTTGTGGCGTTACAACCCGGCACTGGAAGCTGAAGGCAAGAATCCGTTCACACTAGATAGCAAAGAGCCCGAATGGGAAGGCTTCAAAGACTTCTTGAAGGGTGAAGTTCGTTACGCATCTGTAATGAAGCAATATCCTGCAGAAGCCGAACAGCTCTTCCAGGCTGCTGAAGACAACGCTAAGTGGCGTTACAACAGCTACAAGCGTCTGGCCCGTGAAAACTGGGGAGCTGAAGTTGCTGAATAATCCAGCTAAATCATAAGGAAAGCATAGGCGGACATCCGCCTGCTTTCCATTACCACTCATACAGAATCCCCTACAGAATGTTTTCACAGAAAGAAAACATATCTGTAGGGGATTTTGTTATTATCTGCAATCAAAGAGCACAAGCATTACCCTCACAATAATCCGAGCTGGGCTCTCCGCCGTATTCTGGATGACGTTGCAACCAACGAACTGCATAAGAACAAGTAGCCACTAATTTATAGCCCTGCTGACGCGCATAATCATAAGCCTCTTTAACAAGTGCTGAAGCAATTCCTTGACCTTCCAGAGGAGTCGGAACGACAGTATGGCGAATATCGAACGTCTTATTTTCAATACGATAGGCTACATAAGCCATTTCACCATTTTGTAATAAAGTAAAACGATGTTTTTCTGGGTCGTGAAGAATATCCATCATAATGCTCTAATTTTAAGATTCTACTTACCAGTGACAAAAATAAGATTTTTTATCCTATAACCAACAAATACACAAAAAAATCCCCGCATATTCCAGCGGGGAAAAGGTTTAGGCTATAGTGAAGAATAGAGTTAATCAGTTCAATATCCACCTCCCAAAGCGTGATACAAATTAATAACACCTTGTATTTCATCATAACGATCACTGGCTATATCAAGCTCAGCTTGCAACAATGATTGGCGAGCAGTTAATACTTCCAGATAGTTCTGTGAACTATGTTCCATCAACAATTCAGCACTACGAAGTGCAGACTGAAGCGAAGCTGTTTGTAACTTATCCAGTTCTATACGCTGACGAGCCGTTTGCCATTGCACCAACGCATTGTTTACTTCAGCACCAGCATCAAGTAAACTTTGACGAAATGCGAACAAAGCCTCTTCCTGTTGAGCTTTAGCAATCTTTAAATTAGCAATATTTTGTCCACGATTGAAGAGCGGTTGCACCAAGGAACCAATAGCAGTCAGTAACCATTGTCCAGGGTTAACGATAGCAGCTCCAGCACTATTCGTCCAACCAGCTGCTCCACTTAAAGTGATACTAGGATAAAATGCAGCACGAGCTGAATTAGTAGCATAATAAGCAGTTGCCAACTGAGCTTCATACTGACGGATGTCTGGACGACGACTTAACAGTTGCAAGGGTACTCCCGTGCACAAACTGTCAGGAAATTGCTGTTCAGCCAAAGTCGACCTTCCGATATCTTGTGGAGACTGTCCAAGCAAAGTGCTGATTGAATTTTCCATTTCACAAATCTGACGTTCGAGCGAAAGAACAGAAGCGTCTGTTGCCAGTTTCACAGCTTCAGTCTGTGCCACAGCCATTTCATTTACTTCACCTGCATTTTTCAAAACCTTCATTGCATGCAAATACTCAGCCCAAGTTACAGCTGTACGACGAGTTATATCAAGCTGTTCATCCAACATCAACAAATTGTAATAACTGTTAGCAATAGTGGCTACTAATTGAGTCTGTACAGCCTGACGATAAGCTTCACTCTGTTCAAGGGCTGCCTGTGCTCCACGCTTAGCATTGAGAAGTTTTCCAAAAAGGTCAATTTCCCAATCTGCCGAAGTAGCTAAGTTATAAGTCTTTGTCGCCTTACTACCGTCAGCACTAGTCAGTGTACCTTGGGGTGTGAGTGAAAGGGAAGGTAAATAAGACAAGCGCGAATTCATAAGCAACGCTTCCGTTTCTTTTACCCTCAAACGGGCAATATTCAAGTCTGTATTGTTACGAAGACCTGTCTCGATAAGTTGCTGAAGTTGCAAGTCTGTGAAAAGCTCTCTCCACGAAAGTGATGCCAAAGAGGCCGTGTCGGTTGAAAGGACAGAATGTCGGTAGAGGCTGTCGGCTACTGCCACATCTGGACGTTCGTAAGCCCTATAGATGTGGCAGCCACTCAGTTCTACAATCAAAAATAAACATAGCAATATTTTCTTCATAATCATATTCATTTCCTGTTAGTTCGTTTTCTTTTCAATCTTCGGCAATTTACGCTCAGGCATCAGTTTTTCCTGCAAATACTGACATACCATAAAAAGAGGTGGTACAATGAAAAGTAGGGCAATAGTACCAATGAGCATACCACCTACGGTACCCACACCGATAGAAATGTTTCCATTAGCACCTACACCAGTAGAAAACATCAAGGGAAGCATACCAAATATCATGGTAAGCGAAGTCATCAAGATAGGACGTAAACGGACTTGAGCAGCCGACACAGCGGCCTGCATAATGGTCATGCCATGGTGACGACGCTCAGAAGCATATTCGGTCAAGAGGATGGCTGTTTTAGAAAGTAAGCCGATAAGCATAATAAGACCTGTCTGCAGATAAATGTTATTCTCCAAACCGAACATTTTGGCAAAAAGGAAGCTACCTGCCAATCCAAAAGGTACGGAAAGGATAACCGCCAGCGGCACAAATAGACTTTCATACAAAGCACACAGGATAAGATATATAAATACCACACAAATAACGAAAACCAAAGTAGTGGTGTTACCTGAATTTGATTCCTCACGCGACATACCACCAAACTCAAAGCCATAGCCTGTAGGCAATGTCTGAGCAGCCACTTCCTGAATAGCCTGAATAGCCTGACCAGAACTATAGCCCGTAGCAGCCGCACCATTCACCTGAATAGCAGAGAATAGATTGAAACGAGTTAGCATTTCAGATCCATAGATACGGGTCAGTTTCAGATATTGACTGATGGGACTCATCTCGCCACTATCGTTACGTACAAAAATGCTATTAAGTGACTCGGTGTCGAGACGAAATTCTGGTGGTGCCTGCACCATGACACGATACAGTTTTGAAAAACGATTCATATTCGAGGCATAATTTCCACCAACATATCCTGATAGTGTGCTCAGTACATCGGCTGGCGAAACGCCGTTGCGTTTGCATCGGGCAGCATCCACTTCGACAAGATATTGGGGAAACTTGGTATCAAACGAGGTCGTGGCACGGCCAATCTCTGGACGTTTGTTCAGTTCGTCGAGAAATTGTCGAGTGTATTTCAACAAGTCTTCCGTCGTACCACCATGCTGATCTTGCACATACACTTCAAAACCACTATTCACGCCATAACCAGGAATCATCGGACGAGTGAAAGGCATAATGTCAGCACTCGATATGAAAGCTGTGCGGCGGCTGATTTCTGCCATAACAGCATCGATGGCATCCTCTTTGTCGGGACGTTCACTCCAGTCTTTCAGGCGGATGGTGAACATACCGTTACAAGCGCCTTGACCGCTTAACATAGAGTTACCAGTCGTATTCGACTGAATTTCTACTTGTGGAATAGTACGCAAGCAGCTATCCACCTGCACCATCACTTTACGTGTTTCCTGCACACTGTTTCCTGGCGAAGTACGTACATCAATGAATACAGTACCCATATCTTCGTTGGGTACAAGGCCCGTCTTGGTAGTCATCATCAATAAAGCAAATCCTCCACATGCAACAACAAGCAATGCACCCGCCAACCATTTACGTTTGAGCATAAACAAAACACCCACCTTATACTTTGTCACCAAACGACGGAAAGCAGTATCGAAAGCGATGTGAAAGCGGGATGAAAAGCTCAGCCGTCCGCCATCTTCGGCCGTTTGATGGAGCGTCATGATAAGGGCACAAAGAGCGGGGCTGAGCGTAAGGGCATTTATCAGAGAGATAGCTACAGCAGCTGCCATCGTCAAACCAAACTGAGTATAGAATGTACCTGTTGTCCCTCCGATGAAGCTCACGGGGATAAACACTGCCATGAATACGAAGGTAGTGGTGACCAGGGCGGAAGTGATGCCGTCCATGGCATCGATGGTGGCCAAGTAGGACGATTTGTATCCTTCGTCAAACTTGGCTTGCACCGCCTCGACTACCACAATGGCATCGTCCACCACAGTACCGATGACCAGTACCAGTGCAAACAGCGTCAGCATATTCAGACTGAAACCGGCTATATTTAGAAAAGCAAAGGTTCCTACCAAACTTACAATAATGGACAATGCAGGAATAAGCGTTGATCGCATATTTTGCAGAAACACATACACCACAAGTACTACCAGAATGATGGCTTCGATAAGCGTCTTGATAACACTTTTAATGGAAGCATCCAAAAAGTCTTTCGTACTCATCAGATCGACAATCTTAATACCTTCCGGCAAAGTTTTTGAAATTTCTTCAATCGTTCGGTCTATTTCCTTAATGATTTCATTGGCATTCGAACCCGAAGTTTGTGCAATCATAATGTTACAGCCCGGATGCCCATTCACTTCACCGATGTAATCATAGGCTCGTGTTCCCAATTCGATAGTGGCTACATCCTTCAGGCGTAGCACTTCGCCACCCGGCAATGATTTAATGACCATGTTCTCATAGTCCACTTCGTTCTCGTAACGGCCACGATATTTCAACACATATTGAAAAGTATTTTTTGCTTCAGCGCCCAACGTACCTGTAGCAGCTTCCACATTCTGTTCATCAAGAACAGTAGTGATGTCCGAAGGTACCAGAGCATATTTCTGCATTTTGCTAGGGTCGAGCCAGATACGCATAGAGTACTCATAACCGAAAACATTCACTTCACCCACACCTGCAATACGAGACAAACGTGGTTCAATGTTGATTTTCATGTAATTGGTCAGGAATGCCTCATCAAACGAGTCATCAGGACTATAGACAGCCAACTGCTTGATGTTACTTGTCTGGCGCTTGCGAACAGTGATACCACTTTTAGTCACTTCAGCAGGTAACAGACCTTGAGCTGTAGCAATACGGTTTTGCACGTTGACGGTGGCCATATCGGGATCAGTACCCTGTCGGAAATATACACTAATCCTAGCCGAACCATTATTAGAAGCGGTAGATGTCATATACATCATGTTCTCCACACCGTTGAGGGCTTCCTCCAAAGGAACAACTACACTCTTCAGAACTGTTTCGACATTGGCTCCCGTATAGGTAGCCGATACACTGACCGTAGGTGGAGCGATTTCAGGGAACTGCTCTATAGGTAGTTGTGACAAACCGATGAATCCCACTATCAGGATAAGCACGGAAATAACACCGGCCAGAATAGGACGATCAATGAATGTTCTTATCTTCATAACTATCGGTTATTTTGCAGGTTCAGAAGTTAAGGAAGTTGTATCTACGACAGTACCTTCACGCATTAACCCGGCACCTTCGGCAATAATAACATCGCCTGTTTGCAAGCCCGACCTGGTATTCCTCGATATTCAAATGAACAGCCTGAACGGACTGGAGATAGCCGACAAACTGCCCCGCGAATGCTGCTTCATCTTCACGACTGCCTATGCCGAGTATGCTCTCAACGGCTTCGATCTCGATGCCGTCGACTTCCTGCACAAGCCTTTCTCTTATGAACGTTTTGAAGTAGCTGTAGAGAAAGCCTTGCGACGCATTCATGGCCGCCGTCCGTCAGTGCCCGAATCTTTGGTGGTAAAACAAGAGTATAATAATGTAAGCATCCCTTTGAACGATATTCTCTATGTGGAAGCTTTAGGTAATTATGTGAAGATTGTCCGCGCTTCGGGCGGACATGTGCTGACGCGTACCAACTTGAAAGCCATTACCGACCTTCTGCCTGCCGACCGCTTCATGCGTATCCATCGTTCGTATGTCGTGCCTGTTGCTTCCGTCGTGTCCTTCACCCGTTCGAAAATTGTATTGAAAGGCAGTGAGGGAAGCCTGCCTGTGGGAGCACAATATGTAGCTCAGATTCTGGAGACATTGGGAAGCTGAAATTTCAGGAGCGAAGTTCGTTCATCCGCCCGACGAACTCATCAGCATAGACACGGCCTACGGGCAGCTCTACGGCATGGTGGTGCAGTGTGAGCTGGCGACGGCTATAAGCAGCCACCTTGTGCAGAGGGACGATGTATGATTTATGTACCCGCATGAAGCGGTCGGCGGGCAGGAGGTCCATGACGGCCTTCATGCTGGTTTGCGACAGGACAGGACGGTCCGAGATAAGCACCACACGCACGTAGTTGTCCATGGCTTCGATGTATTCGATGTCGGCCAATCGTATCTTCACGTTCTTGTACTCCACCTTCAATGTGATTTCTTCGTCGGAAAACACGGGCTTAGCCCGGAGGCTTTGTAAGTCTTGCAAGCGCTTCACTTTTTCCACCGCCCGCTCGAAGCGGCTGTATGAAAAAGGCTTGTGCAGAAAGTCGACGGCATCGAGGTCGAAACCATCGACGGCAAACTCAGCATAGGCCGTGGTGAAAACCAGAAAGACACCCGCAGGCAACTGGCGCGCCACGTCGATGCCGTTGATACCGCCCATCTCGATGTCGAGGAAGACAAGGTCGGGGCATGTGTCCTTCACCCGTTGCAGGCCTTCTACGGGGTCGGTATAGGTAGTCAGTTCGATGTCGCCGCTCCGTTGGCAGAACTGGCGGATAATGCTGAGAGCTACAGGCTCGTCGTCTATGGCAATGCACTTCATGGCTGTAGGATTAGTTCTTGTATGCTGACAATCTGATTTCCAACTTCACTCTGTACCATCCTTCCGCTTCCGCAATATCCAGCCGATGGGCCGACGGGTAGAGCAGTTCCAAACGCTTGCGGCAGTTGGCAATGCCGATGCCAGGCTCCTTGTCGGCGGGACGCGGGTTCACTACCTGGTTGTCGGCGGTAAAGTGCAGGACGCCTTCCTTCACCTGGATGCCGATACGGATGTCGCTTTCCGTGTGCGACGAAGTGCCATACTTCAGGGCATTCTCCACGAAGGTGATGAGCAGCATGGGAGCTATCTGCACTTGCGGACAAGCTTGATCGTTGTCGTAGGTATAGGTCACGTGCGTACGGCTCTCGTCCAGCCGGTTCTTTTGCAGCTCGATGTAACGGCGGATGTATTCGGCCTCCTCTGCCACGTCCACCTTGTCCTGCGTGGCGCGGGTGTACATGTACTTCACCAGGCCGATGAACTGCATGAAGGCCGCCTCTGCCTTTTCCGACTGGGCCAACATCAAGCCGTAGAGCGTGTTCAGCGTGTTGAAGAGGAAGTGCGGATTGATCTGCGCCTTATAGAGAGCCAGCTCGGCTTTCTTCTTCTCGAACTCCACACTCTGCCGTTCGGTCATCTGCCGATAGAGCTCCGTGAGCAGGCCCACGGCAATGCTGAAGCAGACGGTGACGAGGTAGAGGAACCACGTGCCCTGCTGGTGAAGCCTGATTTTTGTCAGATTAGTCGCACGTCTGAAGCGTTCGGGTCGTGGATGCTCGCCGCGAAAGGGAAATTCCATCTGATATTGCGTAACGAGCCACGTCACCAATATCGTACTTGCCAGGATGCACAGGGCAATGACCAGCTGACGACGCGAACGGAAAAGCATCGGTACGCAAGCCTTGCGCGTCAGAAAATAGACGGCATAGAGCCATCCCACGAGCAAGACGACAAAGGTAGAATTGCTCTCCAGCCAGCGCTCCACAGGGAGCAGCATAATCAGGGCCGGCAGCAGGACGAGGCAGAAGAACAGGTCGATGCCCAACGGCAGGTATTTGTTGTTCATGGCGGTTGATACTTCTTTAGCAGTTTTATTTCCAACAAATATACGACAATAAAGGATAAATTCCAGTTTATTTTCAGTTTATCACAAATAAACTCCCAGTTTAATGGCGTTAAACTCTCAGTTTACTGCTTTTAAACTGTCAGTACAACGCCTTTAAACTGGCGGTTCAAAGGCGTTGTACTATCGCCTCGAAGCACGGCGTCGGAAGACCTCCCTGTGTCGTTCGCCACTGCATCCGTGCCGTTCGCCACCACCTCGGGGCGTGCCTCTTCCATCGCATCGAGGGTTTGCATAGTTTTGCATCAGGAAATGAACACAGAAACAGGATTGACTGATATGAAACGATTGACTTTCTTTTGGATTATGATGATGAGTTGCCTGCCCCTCCTGCTGAGAGCACAGGGACAGGCCGTAGTGAGCGGAACCGTAACCGACCGTACGGCAGGCGAGCCCCTGCCCGCCGCCACCGTAAGCATTGCCCCTGCCTCGGACACGTCGGCCAAGACCTATACATCGACCGATGGCGAAGGAGCGTTCGCTTTTCGCTCCATGGCCGTGGGCAGCTACGTGGTGAGTGTAAGCTACGTGGGCTTCAAGCCGATGGAGAAACGTGTGAAGATAACAGACAGCAAGCAGACGTACACCCTGCGCTTCGTCCTCGAGGAAGACGCGCAAGTGCTGGGTGAAGTCTCCGTACAGGGACGTGCCACACGCGCCGAGCAGCGAGGCGACAGCCTGCAATACAACGCCGAAGCCTTCCAAGTGATGGAGGGCAGTTCGGCCGAAGACCTGCTGGCCAAGATGCCGGGTATCGTGGTCGAAGGCGGTACCATACAGGCGCAGGGCGAACAGGTACAGAAGGTGCTGGTAGACGGTAAGGAATTCTTTGACGGCGATGTGAATCTGGCCATCAAGAACTTGCCTTCAGACATCATTGCCAGCATCGAAGTGTTCGACAAGAAGAGCGAGCAGGCCGAGTTTACCGGCTTCGACGACGGCGAAGAGGTAAAGACCATCAACATCGTTACCAAGGGAGGCTTCCGTCAGGGAACCTTCGGCGAAGTGTCGGGTGGCTACGGAACGGACGACCGCTACAAAGTGAACGGCAATATCAACTTCTTCAACGACGACCGCCGTATCTCCGTATTGGGTATGACGAACAACGTCAACCAGCAAAACTTCTCGCAAGAAGACCTGGCGGGTGTCATGTCATCAGGTGCCAGCGGTCGTGGAGGCCGCGGCGGTCGTGGTGGTGGAGGCGGCAGGCAAGGCGGAGGCCCGGGCGGTGGCAGTGCTTCGAACTTCATGGTAGGCAGCCTGGGCGGTGTGACGTCGGCCAACGGCCTCGGTCTGAACTACGTGGATCAGTGGGGCAAGAAGTGGAAGGTGACTGGCAGCTATTTCTTCAACCAGTCGGACAACCTGACACAACAGCTGACCGACCGCGAGTATTTCGAATCCGTCCTGCCCGGCATGACCTACAGTGAATACCAGGAGAGCCAGATGGAGAACTGGAACCATCGCTTCAACCTGAAGCTGGATTATCAGATCAGCGACCGTACCTCCCTTCAGATCCGTCCTTCGCTGAGCTTCCAGAACAACGACAGCTACGGCCTGCTTCAAGGCAAAAACCTGCTGGACGGTACGGCCGAAAGCGAAACCGAAACGAAATCAAACGGCAACACCGATGCTTACAACATAGGTATTGACCTCAACCTGCGTCATCGCTTCCTGAAAGAAGGACGTACCCTCTCGCTCATGGTCAGCGGCAAAACGAGCAATACCGACGGCAATACTTATACCGATTATCTCAATACGCTCTATGGTGCCGATGGCCTGGCGGTTACCGAAGAATACAGCCAGTGGAAACAGACGCTGAACCAGCAATACAGCCTACGTTCCAACTTGAGTTATACAGAAAAACTGACCGACAGGCTGCAACTCCAGCTGGGCTACAAGCTGAGTTATACTGACTCTGAGAACGACCGCAAGACCTACGACCGTTCCCCTGTGACCGACCTTTACGACCAGCTGGACGAGAGTCTGTCCAACGAGTACCAGTCGGGCTACCTGACACAAGCCGGTAATGTGGGCTTGCGCTACCGTGCAGGCAAGTTCAATGCCATGCTGGGTGTCGATGCCCAATGGGCCAATCTGACGGGCGACCTCGTCTATCCACAGCCCGACGAACTGTCGCACAAGTACTTCTCCGTACTGCCGTCGTTCACCCTGCGCTATTCGCTGGACCGTACCAACTCCCTGCAGCTGCGCTACCGCAGCAAGTCGTCAGCTCCGTCGGTCACCAACTTGCAGAACGTGATAGACAACTCCAATCCGCTCTTTCTTTCAACGGGTAATCCAAACCTCGACCAGCAGATTTCGCATACGGCCAATCTGCGCTATATCCGCACCACCAAGTCGGGCCATACGTTTATCGCCATGGTGGGTGGTACCATCCAGCAGGACTATGTGGCCGACAGTACTTTCGTGGCTAAGGAAGACATCGAGCTCTCGCCGTCGGTTACCCTCAACAAAGGTTCGCAGTTTACCCGCCCCGTCAACCTGGATGGATACTACAGTCTGCAGTCCATGCTGACCTATGGTTTCCCTGTTGACTTCCTGCGCAGCAACATCAACCTGAGCCTCTCGGCCAACTATGCCAACGTACCCACCATTTTCGACGGTGTGGAGAGCCGGACACGCGAGCTGAACCTCATTCCCAAGGTGATAATCGGCAGCAACATCAGCAAAAACCTTGACTTCACGGCTTCCTACTCGGCGGGCATCAACAAGATGTTCAGTTCGCTGGACACTGCCACAGGCAGCGACTACGTGACCCACACGGCTGCCGCCAAGTTGGGTTGGACCTTCTTCTGGGGACTAACCTTCCGCAGCACCTTCAACTACATCGGCTATACCGGCCTCGACACGGGCACGGAAGACTACTTCCTATGGAACCTCTCGCTGGGCAAGAAGTTCCTGAAGAACAATGCGGCCGAAATCCGGCTTGAAGCCTTCGACGTACTGAAACAGAACCAAGCGTTCACCCACCGTACGGGCAGCAACTACTACGACTACGTGAACAGCAATGTATTGCAACCGTATGCGATGGTGACCTTTGTATATACCATTCGATAACCTTTTAAATAAAGAACAGAAAGATGAAAAAGATTCTATTCCTAGCCCTCGTGGCCATGCTGGGCATGCAGAGTGCCGATGCCCAACAGAAAGGCGGCAATGACCGCAAACGTACCCCTGAACAGATGGTAGAAAGACTCGACCAGAAGCTGAACCTGACCGACGAGCAGGAGAAACAGATTACCGCCCTCTACACCGACTTCTTCAAGCAAGAGCTTTCGCGCGAAGAGCGCCGGACGGCCATGCAGGAACTGGAGAAGAAAATCTCCGCCCTGCTCACCGACGAGCAGAAGGAAGCCTACGAACAGATGAAGAAAGAACGTCCGCAACGGAAACGTAAGTAACGGCGGCTGAAAGAAGGAAGCGGGCTGGGGTAATCCCCAGCCCGCTTCTTTGCATGCAATCGAAAACGTTTGCTGACGCTCGTCGAGGTAGTTTAATGATAAAAACAATGGTCGTTTGGAGAATTTTGCCTATCATTGTACGCGGTAAAACCAAGACAAACTTATATCCACAAAAGCTATGAAACATCGTTATCTTACCCTCTTGGCCGTTCCCGTGCTGATGTCGTGCGGGGCGGCAGACAAGACAACTTCCATCCCGGCGCTGACGGTCGATGAGCTGGGCGTGGAGGTCGCTCCCGAAGCAAACCGTGAATATTCCTACACTGACAAGAAGGCGGGCTACTGGTACGGACGCACACATCAGGACGAGCCTACGGACTGGTATGCCGGATGGAACCAGGCCAAGCGCCGCATCTTGTCGGACTATGCGCTGACGGTGGATGGTACGCCTTTGTTGCGCCGCGATGCGCAGGTCTGCGTCTATCCTGACCGTCTGGAGCGCCGCTGGTCTGCAGCCGTCGAGACGCTGGCGATGGTGGACGACCGCGCCATCCTGAGCATCATCGTAGATTCTGTGCAGGGAGACAGCATCGGCATCGCGCTCAATGAAACGCTGCTGAAGGATGCGGACCGCCGCACCGATGCTCTCTGCTACACACCACAGGAGGCTGAAAACAACCGTTTGAAAGTTGTTCCTTTGAACCCCGCTAGTATCAGTTTCAAGGGCAACCGTATGCAGGCACCCGCATCGGCCGGAGGTTTCCTCATTGCCTATGGTACGGAGGCACATTGCGATTCGCTCATCGCCAGTTATCGGAAGGAAGGAACGGAATGGCTGGCCCAGCGCAAGGCACGTATGAACCGTCTGGTAACCGAAAACAATCCGCTGCACACCAACTTGCCCGAGCTGGACAAGGCTTTGGCTTGGCTGACGTTGACTATGGACGAACTCATCACCGAGCAGCAGGGCAAGGGCATCTATGCCGGTCTGCCGTGGTTTAACGAATATTGGGGTCGCGACATGTTCATTGCCATGCCGGGCGCCACGCTCGTCACGGGTCAGTTTGAAGTGACCAAGGACATCCTGAAGGACTTTGCCAAGTTGCAGGACCGCGATACGACTTCCGTCACCTGTGGCCGCATCCCCAACCGTGCCAACTTGGAGGGTATTCTCTACAATACCGCCGATGGCACGCCGCGCTACGTCATCGAGGCCGAAGAACTGCTCCGCTACTCGGGCGACCGCAGCTTCCTGCGCGACATCTATCCCTCCGTCGTCCTCAGCATCGACCAGAGCCTGCGTCACCACACCGACGAGAAGGGCTACCTGCTGCACGCTGATGCCGATACGTGGATGGACGTGAAACGCAACGGCATCCCCGGTTCGCCCCGTGGTAACCGCGCCAACGACATCCAGTACCTGTGGTACAAGCAGCTGGAGGCCGGCGCCCACCTGGCTCGTCTGATGGACGACGCGCCTCATGCCGAGGCCTGGCACGAGGCCGCCGTGCGACTGGCCCGCAATTTCGAGGCCGATTACTGCAACAAGGACAGCCTACTTATCTACGACCATCTGAATGCCGACGGCACGCCCGACCTTCAGTTCCGCCCCAACCAGCTCTACTGCTTCGAGCTGATAGCCGACGACGACTTCAAGCAGCGCGTCACCCGCCGCGTGTGGGAAGAACTGGTCTATCCGTGGGGCGTCGCCTCACTGGCACAATGGGACCTCCAGTTCCATCCGCAGCACGAGAACTGGCACTACTATCACAAGGACGACGCCTATCACAACGGTACCGTCTGGCTGTGGAACAACGGCATCGCCATGCAGCGCATGATTGAGTATGGCCAGCAGGAGACGGCGTGGAAGCTCTTCCAGAACATGAACCGCCAGGCCCTGCACGAAGGTGCCGTGGGTAGCCTCAGCGAGAATGCCGATGCCCATCCGCGCGAAGGAAAAACGTGGGCAGGCCGTTCGGGTACGTTTCTGCAGGCGTGGAGCAACTCCGAGCAGCTGCGCGTGTGGTACCAGTACTTCCTCGGCATCCGCCCCGACCTGACGGAGGGCACGGTGACCGTCGAGCCCAAACTGCCCGCCGAGATTACCGAGCTGCAGACATCGGTCAAGATAGGTCGCGGCACGCTCTACTACACGTATAAGGACGGTAAATTTGATGTCCGCCTCGAAGGCGAGGACGCCAAGGTCGAGCTTATCCTGCCCACGTCGGCCGCGCCCAACCCGATATTCCAGGGCGTAGACTTCTGCCAGCCCCGCCCACTGGAGCACTACCCATGCTTCGACACCTACCACGAACCGGCGCTGACGTACTGACGCAATACTCCTCTTACGAATAAAAAAATACAATGTCATCCTTCACGCTGTGAAGGATGACATTGTACTATAACGACGCTCCTGTTTCTATTCCGCGCCTCCCTCATTCTCATTTCCAACGCCTTCCTCCAGCCGCGCCAGCATCTGTCGCAGATGCGCCTCGTTTTCTGCATCCGAGAGGGTCGGGTCCTTCATGAAGCGGGCACAAGGCAGCTCGGGACAGCCGCCGCAATTCCGTCGCTTCCTGTCGCGGCAGCATTCGTAAATAGGGCATACGTCCTTGTCCGTATAGACCAGCCAAAACACCTTGCCGCGTATCTTCCGGCAACCGCCACAGGCCGTGGGGAAACTGGCACACTCGATACACACCGCCCCGCAGGGCGACGGCCGCACGAAGTCGTCTTTCCACAACCACCACTTACACTTGGCCGGGTCGGGTTGGGTTGTGTTGACGAAATATTCCACGGCGCGATACAAGTAAAGCTGGCAGCGGTCGAGGGTACAGCCGCGCAGGCGACATTCTTCTGTATACAGATCTTCGGCCCGCTTGCCTTTCAGCGAGGCGATAGTAGGGTAACCCATGTCCAGGAGGTCCTGCTCCGTCCGGGCTCCGACGTTGGGGATTTGTCTGAGTTCGCTCATCGTTGTAAAATTTGTCTAACAAAGTTCGCCATTTTTGTAGAATTATCTATGAAATAAAATAAGTTTCTTTTTACTGGAGGATGAATTTGTCGTTCGGCAAGTTGTGTCGCTTTTGGTATGTGGCATGATTTAATCATACCTTGTCAACAGATACCAGCATGCGGTGGAGAAAAAGCCGTTCAGGACAGGTATGCAGCCGATAGATTTCCATAGCTTTTGCGGGCGGAGGCCGAACTTGGTTTCGTAATGCGGATTGATGAACCATAACTGCCTGTCGGTTATCCGGAAGTGCCGACGGACAAGCTTTTCGAAGTGTCCGATGGTCGTACGTGTGCTGCAGATGTCCATCAGTTCGTTGATACATCCTTCCGATTCACCGCTCAGACGGAGCAGTCCACGATAGACCGCACGCGGCAGCAGGTGGATGAAAGGCAGGCGGGCCGGCAGTGCATGGTGGCATATCTGCTGGTGGCCTCCGAAGGGCATCTGCCAAGCAGGGAAGGCGACGAACAGCATCCCTTCGGGTGCCAGCAGGTCTTTGAGGGTACGGAGCAGTTGCTCCTTGTCGGCAATGTGTTCGATGACGTCGTGCATCACGATGATGTCGAACCGTTCCTGCACCGTTGGGGCATATTGAAAGATGTCGGCTGTCAGGAAAGTGCCTTGTGCATTGGCCTGACTGAAGAAGCGGCGTGCTTCCTCGATTCGCCCGACTGCCAGGTCGATGCCTGTGACGTGGCAGCCGGCTTGGGCGAATGGCAGTAGATTTCCTCCTTCACCGCAACCCACTTCCAGTACCCGTGTTTGCGGTGTAATCTGGCTGAAAGATTGCAGATAGGGAAGGTAATGGCGGCGGCAGGTCTGTGCCTGCTCGCGAAAGTAGAGTGCTCTGTCTTGGTGTCTTTGCTGCATGCTGTTGTAGGATTTTGATTATGCGGCAAAGTTACGGCCTATCTTACGGACCGTGAAAGGAAACGGATGACACTCTATTCTTGTTTATTGCTATATATCAATTTATTACAGAATCGTTAGATGACAATTCATTTCCGGCTTCCATCATACGCAGCTTCATGCGCCGTTTGCGCTGGGCCACGATGCCTGTGTCCGTATTGCCAAAGCAGAGGGCGATGGCAAACGTGCTAAATTCTGCCGATGCCAGGCAATAGTAGAGCAAATCGCCTTCGGTGAGGCGCGGATAGCGTTCCTTCAGTCGGGCTGTTTCGTCGGCATAGATGTCAGCCACGGCTTTTTGGAGTTCGGTCTGTTCCTTCTCGGTCAGCACACGGATGTTGCGTTTTTCTTTATTGTCCTGTTCGGCCAGTTGAACGATGCGACGGCCGATGGCGGTGCGTTTCAAGGTGACGGCCCGCAGGTGGGCTATCTGCTCTTCGGTGCGCAGCAGCAGGGTTTCGCGTTCTCGATTGTTGGCGTTCAGATTGTCTTTCAGTAAGCTGATTTTTTCGTTAAGACCTTGCAGGGTGGCTTCGTACTTCAGTTGTTCTTCCCGCTTCTTGCGCCGCAGGTTTTGCAGGAAGAGGAGGAAAGCGCTTGCGCCCACAATCAGTGCAACGATACCCAAACCTATATAGAAACGATGTCGTTCTTCTACCTGACGGATTTTCAGTTCGGCCTCGTGGCGATAAGACAGCTTTTCTATTTCGAGTGTCTTCTGCCGGGCATAGAGCGTGTCTACGGATAGAGTATAGGCCAACAATCGGTTATAGGCTGTCGTGTCATTACCTGTGGCATGTTCCAACTGGGCACTGAAGAAAAGGCTGGCCAGGCGGTCTTCAGTATTGGGAGCGTGAATACCTAAGTCGAAATAATGGCGAGCAGAGTCGATATCTTGCCGTTGGCGATAAATTTCGGCCAGCGTAGAATAAAGTTTGGCAGGCGTCCGACTGTAGCTCATGCTGAGGCGGGTATAATAGGCGGCAGAGTCAAATTGGTTCATTGTCTGATAGTGCCAGCCTGTTTTGCAGTAGATTTCAGCCAGGTTGGCAGAGTCGTTGGCCAGTTGGGCCAGATGGACGGCACGGACATACAAACGACGGTTCCCGATGCTGTCTCCCAGCGCGAAACGGATTGTCCCGATCGCTTCCAGAGCCTTCACCATGTGCGACGTGTCACGCAATAGCGAATCCCGTTGGTATGCCTGAATATAGGCCTCAATGGCCTTGTCGAAGACCCGGTCCCACATATATATGGCTCCTAGATTCTGATAGGTACGCGACTGGATGCGGGGATCGTCCGTCCGGCTCAGTACCTCGTAGTACAAAGCCATCGCCTCTGCCGAACGGGTGTCTTTTTGCAACTCAGCAGCTTGGTCAAACATTTCCTCCACGCTGGGGTGCTGGCGCAAATTACAGGCATGTAGCAGCAGAAACACACAAGAAAACAGGAACAGTTTGTCGACGGAATAAATTTTCATAACGGTAACGATAAAAAAACAGGGACTGTCTTTGGGGCAGTCCCTGTTAATAAAGATTATCGACGCATTACTTACGGTAGCTTTCCAGCTCACCGGCCTTGAACTTGCGGATGAAGTTGAAGTGCTTCTCCACTTCAGCCTCGGCGTAGTTGACATAAACTTGTGCCGACTGGGCGAAGAGTTCGGGAGCCTTGGTAGCGTCCTGGATGATGAGCTGTGACATCACGCAGTCGGCAGCCATCTCGTAGAGGCGGCGTGCGGTGAAGTCGAGCAGTTCCTGGTTCTGGGCTTCCTTCACGGCGTTGGTGCAGGCTTCCAGCTTGTTGGTCATCTCCTTTACGCGGTCCATCAGCGGTTGCATGGCTTCGCTGCACGGGATTTGTTCGTACTCGCGCAGGATGGAAGCGTAAGTGCCGTTCGTCACGTAGCGGATAGCAGCCACCGTCTGCAGCTGGGTAGTACCTTCGTAGATGCTCGTGATGCGGGCGTCGCGGTAGATGCGCTGGCAGGCATACTCCATCATGAAGCCCGAACCGCCGTGAATCTGGATACAGTCGTAGGCGTTCTGGTTGGCGTATTCGGAGTTCATACCCTTGGCCAGCGGCGTGAAGGCGTCGGCCATCTTGGCGAAGCGTTTCTGCTCCTGACGTTCTTCAGGCGTCAGCTTGCGTTCGCGGGCGATGTCGTCCAGTGCCTTGTAGATGTCAACGTAGCGCGAAGTCTGGTAGAGCAGCGAGCGGCCGGCGTCGAGCTTGGCCTTCATCGTAGCCAGCATGTCGTAAACGGCAGGGAACTCGATGATGGCTTTACCGAACTGTTTGCGGTCTTTGGCATAGGACAGACCTTCGTTGTAGGCTGCCTGGCTGAGGCCGACAGACTGGGCGGCGATACCCAGACGAGCACCGTTCATCAGCGCCATCACGTATTTAATCAGACCCAGCTTGCGGTCACCACAAAGTTCGGCCTTGGCATTCTTGTAAACCAATTCGCAAGTGGGTGAACCATGGATACCGAGCTTATTCTCGATGCGGCGTACATCTACACCGCCGTCGCGCTTGTCGTAGATGAACATGGAGAGGCCGCGGCCGTCGTGTGTACCTTCTTCGGAGCGGGCCAATACGAGGTGCAGGTCAGCGTCGCCATTGGTGATGAATCGCTTCACACCGTTCAGGCGCCAGCACTGGTTGGCTTCGTCGTAGGTAGCTTTCAGCATGACGCTCTGCAGGTCGGAGCCGGCATCGGGCTCGGTCAGGTCCATAGACATGGTTTCGCCGGCGCAGATGCGGGGGATGAAACGGCTGTGCTGGTCTTCGTTGCCGAATTCATACAGCGTTTCGATACAGTCCTGCAACGACCAGATGTTGCCGAAGCCGGCATCGGCCTGGGCCACAATCTCCGCACACATGGTGTAGGGAGTGATGGGGAAGTTGAGGCCACCGTAGCGGCGCGGCATGGTCATGCCGTTCAGGCCGGCCTTCACCATGGCGTCGAGGTTCTGCTTCGTACCGCTGGCATATTCCACACGGCCGTTGGCACAATGAGGACCTTCTGCGTCTACGCCTTCTGCGTTGGCTGCAATCACTTCACCGGTAATCTCTCCGGTGATCTCCAATACTTTGTCGTATGAGTCCATCGCGTCGGCATAGTCCTGCGGCGCGTAGTCGTACTCATCCTTGTCTTTATATCCGCGTTCCTTGAGTTCGCAGATGCGTTCCATCAGCGGGTTGTTCAAGTGGTACTTGAGTTCCGGATGTTCGGTATAAAAGTTTGCCATAATTGTTAAAACTTTATTGTTTTATCTTGCAGGTGAAATGGAACACATTATATCCTTGATGAAGAAAAGTGTTTGTACAGGTTTACCATCTATCATACCTGGAGTGAAGGTTTGGCCTTCCAAAGCTGGTAGGACTTGGTCAAAACATTCTTCATTGAATTTTGGATCATCTGTACGAAGAATACACAGGTCTGTTACTTTTCCTTTTGGATCAATCCAAATGCCGATATCTGCAGTTAACTTATACAATTTATTGTCTGCCATATACTCTATCAGATCTTTAGAAAGCTTCATGTTGTGACTGATAACTTGAATCAATCCATTGATTCCGTTTGCATATTCAGCTCTCTTGTAGAAAGGTATAAATTCGAGTGGAGTACCTTCAGCCGACAAAAAACTTCCCCCTTGGGAAACATCGTCTTTATAGATTTCCTGGCGTTTTGTTTTTCCGTTGGGGTAGAATTGTTGCAGCAATCCATTTAGCATGCCATCTTTGTATTGTCCTTGTGCCATGATTGCTCCGTCTGGGTAATAGTATGTTGCTAATCCGTTTCGACGGTTATTGGTGTAGAACACAAATAGGCTATCCTGCGTACTGCCAGAGAATTTGTAATGTGTTTCTCCATGCAGTATACGAGAAGAGGCTTGTTTCTTGAATTTGCTGTACTCACTGCTTTGTGTAAGTTTCCCATTCAGTGTATAGAAAAATACCGTTGTCTTTTGTTTGCTTTCTTCTTGTACCAATGCGCATGAGGAGGCTTTGGCCTTTTTCTTGATAACATTTTGTTGTGCGTCAAGATAAAGGGTATCTTGTTGCGCCTGCATGGAAACACTGGCTAAAGCAAAGAAGAAAACTAAGAAAAGACGTTTCATGACTGCAAGATATATTGTGATTATTTACTGTTCTTCTTATAATACTTAATCATTTTAGGAATTACCTCTTCCACCGTTCCATTGATGACATAGTCAGCGATGGAGTTGATGGGGGCATTCTCGTCGTTGTTGATGGAGATGATGATACCCGCATCCTGCATGCCGGCGATGTGTTGGATCTGGCCGGAGATACCGCAGGCGATGTACAGTTTGGGATGAACCGTAACACCTGTCTGGCCAATCTGACGGTCGTGGTCGGCAAAGCCGGCGTCGACGGCGGCACGGCTGGCACCTACTTCGGCGTGGAGTTCCTTGGCCAGTTCGAACAGCATGTCGAAGCCTTCCTTCGAGCCCATGCCATAACCTCCGGCCACTACGATGGGAGCGCCCTTCAGGTTGTGTTTTGCCTTTTCTACGTGGCGGTCGATGACCTTCACTACGTAATCTGTTTCGGGCACGTACTTGGCTACGTCGTGACGGATTACTTCGCCCTGATAGTTCTCGTCGAGGATTTCTTTCTTCATCACGCCTTCGCGAACGGTAGCCATCTGCGGACGGTGTTCGGGGTTGACGATGGTGGCCACGATGTTACCACCGAAAGCAGGACGGATCTGGTAGAGCAGGTTTTCGTAAGTCTTGCCAAGCTTCTTGTCCTCGTGGCTACCGATTTCCAGCTGTGTACAGTCGGCGGTCAGTCCACTGGTCAGGGCCGAAGATACACGCGGGCCGAGGTCACGGCCGATGACGGTGGCACCCATCAGGCAGATCTGAGGCTTCTCTTCCTTGAACAGGTTGACAAGGATGGAAGTGTGAGGCAGGGAAGTATAAGGGAAGAGACCCGGGGCGTCGAACACGTGAACACGGTCTACACCGAAAGGCATCACTTGTTTTTCTACACCTTCGAGGCCGGTGCCGGCACAAATGGCTTCCAGCTGGCAGCCCAATTCATTGGCTAACTTACGGCCTTTGGTCAAAAGTTCGAGACTGACGTCGGCAACATGGCAGCCGTCCATCTCACAATATACAAATACGTTGTTCATAATTCTTTATCCGATAGTGTGGTTAGCCAAAAGTTCAACAATCAGGTTCTCTACATCCGCATCGCTGCCTGTCAGGGTCTTGCTTTCCTTGGCCTGGAAGACAATGTTCTCGATTTTCTTCACCTTGGTGGGCGAACCGCTGAGACCGCATTGCTTGGTATCGCCGTTGACGTCAGCCACGCTCCACTCCGTGATGTTCAGATAGGGGCGCTGTTCGTAGAGCGAAGCATAGGGCAGTTCGGCACCGTCTTTGGTCAAGGCGGCTTTCTCCTGTCCTCCCATGGCACGTTTGTACTTCTGCACCAACTTGGCGTTGCGCGGACGGCAAGGAGCGGCACTACCGTTCACGGTGAGCACAATGGGCAGCGGACCTTCTACAGTCTCCACGCCACCATCGATATGGCGCTTCACGCGGATACGGCCGTCCTTCACTTCCTGGATTTCCTCTACGTAAGTAATCTGCGGCAAGCCCAGTTTCTCAGCCACCTGCGGGCCTACCTGTGCCGTATCGCCGTCGATAGCCTGGCGACCGCCGACGATGATGTCATACTCGCCAATCTTACGGATGGCTGTAGCCAGTGCATACGAAGTAGCCAGTGTGTCGGCACCAGCAAAGGCGCGGTCGGTCAGCAGATAACCGCCGTCAGCACCACGATAAAGTCCTTCGCGAATGATTTCGGCTGCACGTCCCGGTCCCATGGTGAGCATGGTGACGGTCGATCCCGGGTGTGCGTCTTTCAGACGTAGCGCCTGCTCCAGCGCATTGAGGTCTTCCGGATTGAAAATGGCCGGAAGGGCCGCACGGTTGATGGTACCGTCGGCGTTCATGGCATCCTTGCCCACACAGCGGGTGTCGGGCACTTGTTTTGCCAATACTACGATTTTCAAACTCATGATATTAAATAATTAGTATAAGTATTTCTCTTTTTTATTTCTGCCAACTGTCAATATATAGTTGGCTATCAGCCTGCAAATTTACGGAAAGTGTCGGGTTTGGCAAGAAATAGGGACAGAAAATGCACAATACAGACGGGAATGAGCAATTACACCCTGTTCCCCTACCCATTTTCCTCCTGTTATTTACAAGAAAAGCCCGCAAGTTTGCCAAAGATTATGACAAGCCTGCGGGCTCTTCAAATAAATCACAGAATATAAAAAGGACGGTCTGTCCTCGTTCAGAACAAGACACCCAGGCGGAACCCGACGTTGTTCTGTCCCTCAATATCGACAGTCAATGTCTCTGCCCGGTTCGTCGCATAACTATAGTAACCGGCGATGTGGAAGCCCCAGTTCTTCTGTAAGTTCGGATAGATTTTGAGGCCAACTTCAGGCGAGGCATAAAATCCCCAGCTGGAATCATAAAGACCACCTGTACCAAAGTAAGTAGTATAACGGCCAAACATGGTTCCCAGCTTGGCACCGACATAAGGGCGGACATGTGAGTTCGTACAGAAGGTATAAGTCGTCGTGGCTCCGAAAGGTAATTGGAAAGCCGATCGTTGCTGGTCCGTAGTCAAACTTTCGGTTGGCGAAAGACTGATGGTCTGGCGCCCTACGTAGCTATGATTGGTATGAAACGAGAGGAACGCACCAGCCGAAAAATGGGATGTCACGTCGTAAACGCCTTCAAAATTCATACCCCAGCCACTGATTTTGTCAGTGAAATCGGTAGCTAGAGGAGCATTCATCTGCCAATCTACGGCGAAGTGTACTTTTCGCTGCGAAGCATATTGAGCCTGTGCTTGTGGAAGGAAGGCCAGCAGCATGCAAGCTGCCAACACCAGAGTCTTCAGTATATTTTGGTTATATATTGTTTTCATTGTAAACCTCCGTTTCTTATTTGTTAGACTGAATATAGGGTGACTGCTCAAAAGCCTGTCCAATAGCCTCGGTCATCAGGCGGATATCGTAATTCGAATTATATTGGTAACCCGATGCATCAGCATACCATACCACAGGCAATTTAGCATTCTCCTCTCCCCCATCCGAGAGGTCTACCATTTCCATAACCAGCGTATTGGTATCATAGCTATAGTTGACAGTGTAGGGATAGTACCAGCCGCCCCACCAGGGACCCCAGTAGCCATAATCCCACCAGCCGCCCCACCAACCGCTGGAGATATTTACTCGCTGGGCGATATAGGAAAGCTGTACGCCAAGGTCAGCTTCCGACTTCTGTTCAGGATCAGTGATCCGTTGATAACCACGACTATTCATTTCGGCCACTACAGCGTCAATGAGTTTTTGCGCATTCTCGTCTTTCCAGTATGTAGCGTGGTGACTTCCTGCCTCCAGAATACTGTCCGGCAGGAAATAAGTCTGGAATTTACTGAAATCCGTATCGCTGTCATAATCGGTGTAAACCACCATATCCGAATCCAGTTGTCTCAGATCGGGATCTTTTTCACATGCCGCAATCGTCAGCGCCATGCAAGCCAATAATAAAATCTTTTTCATAAATTTCTATAGTTAAGTTTATTGCACATCATTTGTCCTGTCCTTCTCATAGAGAACGTCCTTTGAATACGCTACTTTTTTCGATCGGCACGATCACACCGTTAAGCGTCATGCGATTCGAATTGAAGTTAGGCGTAATGCTGACCGTAGCCTTGTTACTTCCCTCATAGAGCGTGATGTCCACACGAGCCGAAATACCTGTACCCATCACGTTAATAGAAAGCGAAATATTTCCTTTCTTGTCCTTTTTCAGCTCATAGTCCGAAAATATCCCTTCTACAGTCACACCACCCAGTCCATTCGGACCACTGACAGGAATATTGAAAGCAGTCTGCACAACAGCATGGTCATCCTTCACCGACACAAAGTTAGTATTAGCCGTCACATGTGCCGTTTGTCCATACTTGAATATCACCTGATCAGCCTCCAGTGTGAAAGCGCGGTTGTTAAGAGCCTCTTCTGCCTCATCGTGCAGATACTTGTCAATACGTTCCTGCAAGGCTTTCTTTTCAGCCTTTGTCAATTCCTTTTCTTCTTGTGCTGCGGCGCTCCCTGCCAGCATGAGCAGGAACATCGCCATCATCCATGTCAAATTCTTCATCGTTCACATTTTTTCTGCCGGGCAACATTACCCAAGCTTTATTATTAAAACAAAAATCCATGCCTTTTTACTGCTTGTATTTTGACTAATAATGCTTAAGCAGAAGCATTTTTATCCTTTATTCAAGCATCTCAAGATTTCTTTATTTTTGCGGAAGTAAAAGTAATGGTTATCACTGTTGCAATCATACAAAAACTACCGAAGTGTAAAAAAGCCCTGCCGAAATGACAGTAGAAATAAGACGATACAAAAAGAGCCAGCTTTCGCATTTTCATGCAGAAGCTGGCTCTTTCATTTTAGAAACTCCTTCGTTATTCCTTTTCTTCCTTGAAGTTCGATTCATCAATCATCTTTCCTTTTTCTATAGGCTGAAGATCTCCATCCGTTGCGATATCCGAACGATAGTAAAAACTATCAGCCAGACGAATGTCCTCGTATGAGCTGCCCACCATCACTTTGAACTCGCCAGGTTCTACTACCCGTTCCTTCTGTTCGTTAATAAGTATCAAATCATCGGGAACGATGTTGAAAGTGATTTCCTTACTTTCACCTGGCAGCAAATGGATACGTTCAAATCCCCTAAGATTCTTCTCATAGGTGGTGGTAGAACTTACTACATCGTTGACATATAGCTGTACCACTTCGTCTCCAGCTACACTTCCCGTATTAGTCACTCGGCACGTCACTTTGACATTAGCGGTCTGGGTGTGAACACTATCTATCTTCAAATCGTCATAACGGAAAGTTGTATAGGATAATCCATGTCCGAAGCAATACAGTAATCCTTTGTTGGCAACCGAATGATATTTCATAGGTTCCCAATTAGCATTGGGCTTGGTCGGTATATTCATTGGAAGCTGGCCGACCGTTTTTGGCCAAGTACCGGTAAGTTTGCCTCCAGGATTATAGTCGCCTTTCAATGCTTCTGCAATGGCCAGTCCACCTTGTGCACCCGGATATCCAGCAGCCAAAATACCTTTGCAATAACGATCAGCGAAGTTAATAGTTGCGGGACGTCCCCAGATGAGAACCAACACAACAGGCTTTCCTGTCTTTACGACTGCTTCGAGCAACTGTTCCTGATGTCCGGGCAAATCTAGGCTGCTACGTGTACGGCTTTCGCCGGAGGTGCGTTGGTTATCTCCCAATACCAATACGGCCACGTCACTGCGGCGTGCCAGTTCTACGGCTTCCTGTATGGATTGTTGTTCGCCGGTCGTCAGGGTGTCGCACATCAGTTCGTTTTCGGGCCAACCCGGGTTTACGATATCGATACCTTTGACGTAATTGATCTCTACATCATCATGTTGATAGACACTTTTGAGTCCGTCGACTACACTATAAAAACGTTCGAAGCCCATCGGACCATAATGTGCTGGAATGTAATCTTTCGAGTCGGCATTGGGACCGATGACGGCAATCTTGCGATATCGGGTCTGGAGGGGAAGCATGTTATCAGCATTCTTCAACAGTACGAGGCATTCACGCGAAGCCCGCAAAGCGGTATTCAAGTGATCTTCGCATGAAACAATGTCGGAAGCCTCCTTGGTAGAACCGGTATAGGGATTGTCGAACAGGCCCAACCAGAACTTAACATACAAGACATCTCTTACCAATTCATCTACCCTCTCCATAGATAGCTTGCCTTCCTGTACCAATTCGCGAATATTTGTGATGTATTCAGTAGGATCATTGAACTCGGTGCGTACATTCAGTCCTGCCTCTATAGCCTTACGCCCAGATTCCTTAAAATTGGGGGTAACTTTGTGTACACCATTCAAACGGCCAATAGCATAGCTGTCTGATACTACATAACCCTTGAATCCCATTTCTTTACGCAGAACTTCTGTCAGATAATGATAATTACCGGCCATAGGTACCCCGTCATAGTCATTGTAGGCACACATCACGCCCAAAGCGCCTGCTTCCTGAAAGACTTTCCGGAAGGGGTATTCATGGATATAATACATTTCCGAAGGAGTAATATGAGGATCAGTACGCGAATCCCATTGACGGGCCGCCTTACAGTCACCGTAACCGACATAGTGTTTGGGAGTGGATACAACCCGCTGGCTCTGTATACCTTTGCTCATGGCTACTCCGATACGTGCTACTAAATAGGGATCTTCACCGATAGACCCTTCCCACCGCCCCCAGCGTTGGTCTCTCGCTACATCCAGAATAGGGGCATAGATGTTGGTGTAGCCCATGGCACGGGCTTCCCGGCCTTCAATGACACCTTGCATATAAGCCAGTTCCTTGTCCCATGTACATCCCAATCCGTTCATCGACGGGAAGCTGGTGGCGCTTCGGGCATTCAGTCCTCTGATACCTTCATTGGTGAAATCGGCAGGAATACCCAGTCGGGTGTACTCCACAAAGAAACGTTGGGTCTCTGCCAGCGCCGTAGCCAATGTGTTCGGATCTCCGATTTCCTTGTTCAGGTGTTCATCTACGTTGGCTATTCCGTCTTTCAGGATATTTGTTTTCCATGCGGCAGTAGGTACGCTGTCTTCCAGAGCTTTCTTGTAACCGTAATAAGTGGCCAGCTGGCAAGTTTTTTCATCCAGGTTCATTTGTGAAAGCAGGTCGTCGATTCGTTTCTCGATATCCTGTGTCGGGTCTTCATAGATGTCTTTTTTTCCGTTTTTGTTGAAGTCGATCCAGCCCTTTTTATAGATTTCCTTTTTGTGGGGAAACGGATGTTGAGGGCGTGCATAGCTTACCGATGCCGATAGCAGCAGGGCGCAAGCCGAGGTTAGAAACATTTTTTTCATGGGTAGCAATATAAATTTATTAAGTTAGGTTATAATCTGATTTTCTGTTCAGCCTTGATATCTTGTGAAGAAGCACCGGCTTTGATGATAAATTCTCCTTTTTCGAAAATCCAGCGTTGCTGCTTTTCACTGTAATATTGGAAGTCATCTTTTTTGAATCTTACAGTGACAGTCCGGCTTTCTCCCGGATTCAGCCATACCTTTTCGAAACCTTTCAGTTCTTTGACCGGCCTTTCCACTTTGGCTTTTACATCTGTGATGTAGAATTGTACAATTTCACCTCCGGCTCTGTTACCTGTATTGGTGATGCGGATGCTTGCTTCGACGATACCTTCTTTCTTGTCGATGATATCTATGGACAGACTGTCATAGGCATAGGTGGTGTACGACAGACCATAACCGAAGGGGAAAAGGGGAGTGATATTCCGTTTCTCATATCCTCTGTATCCGGTAAAGATACCTTCGCGATAGTATATTTTCTGTTCCTTTCGCGTTTCGTCATAATTGCCGCATGCCGGTGAGTCTTCCCATCTTTTTTCGATGGTGAAAGGCAGTTTTGCCGAAGGATTGACTTTGCCTGACAAGATGTGTGCCAAGGCGTTTCCGCCTTCCTGTCCCGGATAGAAGGCATGTAGCACAGCCGGCACTTTGTCAATCCACGGGCTCATATTGACTCCTCCTCCGGCATGGAGTACTATGATGGTATGGGGATTGATACTACTGATTTCCCGGATGAGCAGGTCTTGTCCATAAGGAAGTTCAAAAGGACGGTCGCGGCCTTCCAGTTCGATACTTCCGTCGAGTCCGGCACACAGGATAACGACATCCGCTTGGGCTGCAATTCTTTTAGCTTCCGCAAAGTCTATATCCCGGTCGTAGCAGTACCCCATACGTATTTCTGCCGGAGTACTTCCCTGGCTTTTGAATTTCAGCCGGATGTGTTTGGATGTTCCTTTGGTTGCGAAAACAGCTTTATTGCTTACATGGAAGGACTGTGAATGGGAGGCATCTACAGCTATCTCTCCGTCTATCCACAACTGATAGGCTCCCTGGGCGTCGACAAAGAAGCGCAGGCTGTCGGTATGTTCTACATCAACGTAACCTTCCCATTCAGCTTCATAGTCAGTTCCGAGAGCCGTGTTTCCATGTGGATTTCTCCACCATTCAAAGTTGACATTGTTATCTATTCTTTCTAGCGTTGTTTGAGAATTTTTGTCTGCAGCCATGCCTTGTTTCCAATCCTTTCCGGCAGCTTTAGCCTGTTCCTGAAGCAATTGTTCCGATTCTGTGGACGAACCTTGTTCTGAACGGCAGGCTGTATAACGTGCATGTAGCCCGGGGTGTCCTTCTTTTGTCCGGAAACGGCTTTTCTTGAACAGCTGACGTTTGAATTGGTTGGAGATTCCTTCTGCATACAATACGCGAGCATCCGGGAATTCGTTCTTGATTCCTTGCAGGTCGTTGACAACGTACCAGGGGTGTACGCGTGAACTGCCTCCGCCGCCATATACGATGCCGTTGGTAGAGAAAACACGGTCATTGATAAGTGGCGGATTGGCTGTCGGCCCGATGACGGCAATGGTTTTCGGGACATTCAGCGGCAGGCTGTTGTCTTTGTTCTTCAGGAGAATGATGCCTTCTTCCGCCGCTTTCAGCGCCATGCTGTTAGCTTGCGGATTGTAGGTAGGGATGCTGTCTGTTTGTTGGGGCCTGTCGAAAAAGCCCATCTCGATGCATGTACCGTAAATGCGCCGCACTTTGTCGTCGATGGTCGCTTCACTGACAATGCCCTGTCGAATGAGCGGGATGAGCTTTTCTCTGTTGAACCAGCTTTTACTGCCCATTTCCAAGTCGAGCCCATGGTTGGCTGCCTTGTCGGCCGAATAGGTGCAGGCCCAGTCGGACATGAGCATGCCTTTGAAGCCCCAGTCCTTTTTCAGTATGTCGATGATGGTCTTGTTTTCGGTGCAATAAACTCCTCTGAGCGGGTTGTATCCGGTCATGACGGCCTTTACCCCTGCCTCCTGTACGGCAGCCTTGAAGGGTGGAAGGTAAATTTCATGCAGGGCGCGGTCGGAAAGTTCGGTGCTGACGTGATATCTGTCGAACTCCTGGTCGTTGCCTACAAAATGTTTGACGGTAGCTATGACACCGCCTTTCTGTACGGCCTGTATGAAGGGGACAATCATACGGGAAGTCAGGTAAGGGTCTTCGCCGTAATATTCGAAGTTGCGTGCTCCCTTCGAAGCCCTGTAGATGTTGACACCCGGTTCCAGCATGAAGTGGATGCCTCTGGCTCTCCATTCCTGGGCATAGATTTCTCCCGTCTGACGGGCCAGTTCCTTATTCCAGGAAGAAGCGACAGACAGAGCGGAAGGGAATGCCGTGGCTCTTCCCCACAGCCCCCACGACGATAGGCCGAGGGGGCCGTCGGCCATTTTGAAGGCCGGTATTCCCAGTCTTTCGCACGGATGCAAGTAGAAGTCGTTATAACCGGCCAGCAGGTCTATTTTTTCTTCCAGCGTCATTCTGCCTACGAGGTCGTCGATGCGCTCTTCCACCGTCAGACTTTTGTCGTTGAACGGATAGTCTTTACCCTTTTCCTGTCCGTAGGAAACCATACAGGACAGTAGGGCAAGGCTTATGCAGAGGATGGTTCTTTTCATGATAGGTAACAGTTATTGTTGAAAAATTCGTAAATTGGTAATCCGGCTTTTAAAGTTTCCCGACTTTTCCAATGGAAACACCAGTGTACGTACATATTTCATGGAGTCTTTTCCCCCGTTGAAATATTGGCGTCCTATTTGCATGTCTTCTATCAGTTTGTTGTTGATATAAAGACGTGTTGAACGGTTGTCGCCTTCCACGCAGACTTTCACCTGCTCATCTTTTACCCGATAGGGGAAGGTGTTCAGATAACCGTCACGAGCAAATCCCATCATTCCTTTGATCGGATCGGACAGATAGAATACGGCTGTAGGCGAACGGAACAGTTCTGTACCGTAGGCTTCCGATTGTCCTTGCAGATTGAATTCGATTCGATAGCCGTATCCGGCTTCCCGATGAGGCAAGGTCGAATTGGGTTGTATTTGGGATTGTTCATAAACCAGTCCCTGGCCTTTTCCAATTTTTCCGCTCTGATTGACTCCCGGTGCTTCGCTCAGCAGTCTGCGCTCCTGGTCGAAGGTTTCAAAGGAGAGAGTAGGGTGTGCTCCAGTCCACATCTTTACAGCCAATGTCTGTACGGCAGGGAATACACGGTCGTGGATGTCTTTAGTTGAAATACCATTGCCGGCATGATCGTTCCAGACAGCAAACATTCCTCCCAATATAGAGGGATGTTTTTCTTCGAAGACAGCCTTCCCGATACGAGCAGGCGTCCATTCCTTGTAAAGCCGTTCGATATTCAGATAGTCATAATAATATCCGGCTGCGGGTACGATGTACAGCCATCCGTCGGGGATACTTATCAGCTTATAGCCTTGCCTAATCATTTCTGTCGGATCAGCATATCCGTTGTACCAGGCGTTCATAATGACGTTTTCAGATTTAACCGGTGTTTTTCCGGCGGCATGCGTCAGCGCTCCCCAAATACATGCCTGCTTGCCGAACTTCTCAACATACTTGATGTAGTGGTCGGTGAAGTACCTGAACTTTTCGACTACAGCCGTATCCTTGTTGGAGTATTCGTCCGTACCGATGTGTACCTGTTTCCCTCTGAAAACCGGATTCTCTCCTTCCAGATATTCCTTGAAGAGATTGTCTACAAATTTATAGGTCTCCGGATTGAACAAGTCCAGATGGTCCATGCCGTATTTCCGACTCCCTATTTCGGGTTTGTATTGGGTAAAGGCCAGTGAATGGGCAGGAACATCGATTTCGGGGATAATGTTGACGAACTTGCTTTCGGCCAATATCTGTAAGTCGATAAACTCTTGTTTCGTATAGAAGCCGTCTTGTGCCGTCAGTCCCGGATAGGTGTCACACTCCAGTCGGAAGGCAGAGTAAGTCTTCATCAGATCCCAGTGATAAAACCGCGGAAAGGCATTGTCATTCAGGTGTATCTGGAAAGTGTTCATCTTGTAGTAGGACATGATCCGGACGTAATCCTGAAGAAATTCTAGGGGGATGAACTTTCGACCGCAGTCCAGCATGAAGCCGCGCACAGCATAGTCGGGCCAGTCGGTAATGGTACCACAGGGCAGTGCGTGTGTATCATTCTGTTCCATGATTTGTAGCAGTGAACGTGTTCCCCAATAGATACCGACGGCTTGCGGAGCGGTTATGCGGACTTTCTTGCCGATGTTGATTTCGTATTCTTCCGGTGAATGTTTAGGACGTTTAGTGTGGAGGGTCAGTTCGATGTCGCCCGGACGAGCTTTGTCGGTGCTGACAGTCCATATGCTGCCGAACATAAGGTGAAGATCTTCGGCAAAGGTGATTGCAGTAGCTTTCAGTTCCGGCTGACGGGCGCTATAAACAACACGTCCTCCATTGGTGGGCGTGAATGTACCTTCAGCACTTTTCCATTCTTTCAGTTCGGGGATGACGAAAGGCTTTGAAGTTTGTGCATAAGTGTTTGAAATTATGCACATAAATAATATTGTGATGAACAAGTTTAAAGTCTTCATTGTGGTATTTTATAATAAATTTGTTTCAGGATAACTTAATTATTTAGATAGTTTAATAATTTCACGTACAATGAATGTTCCTGGGTATTCACTTGCAAACCCATCTTTCCACTCACCATTGTATTCCATTTTAAGCATAGCATGAACAGGTTTTCCGTTTTTCTGCCCGTTGGTTATTCTGTTATATTGTTGGTACAGTATTCCGGTCTTGTCTATTACCCAATAAGCGTCTTTACAATCATTCGGTTGGAAAGTTCTGATTTCGTGTCCTATTGTCAGCGTTCCGTCTAGCGTATATAAAATATCTTGCGACCATTTAGGTTCTTCCTTGGAGTTGATAAAACATATACTTTGTTCATCAAACAAGGGAGCATCCTGCCCTATTTCGATGAATAGAGCTTTGTCAGGTTGATTGTCGTATATCTCAAAATATCTCATGCCGCTGTTTCCGACTCCCCAACCATTGCATGTAGCGGGTACCGGCTCTTTTTTCATTTGCTCATTAATCTCTCGTGCATAATTACCTTCAGGTTTCAGAAGGTAACGTCGGACACCGTTGCGCTTAGTTGTTACTTCTTGAAATTGACAGGTCTGTTTTTCGTTCCATCCTTTTTGGTGCCGTAATATCTCTAAGACATCATTGATATCATTGTTCTTTAAATTGAACACTTGAATGACTGGATGTGTCTGGGGAGCATTGTTCCGAACTATAGAGAAGCCCGGAACAGACGGGTCGGCCATGATTCTGATATCCTCGTTTTGTTGAGCTAGCAAAGTGATTCCCAATCCTGTAACTCTTCTCCATTCAAATCCTTCATAGGCAGTTCTGGAAGGGTTGATTGTCTGAAGAGAATCTGTTGTGGTCGGTTGGACGTGCATACGCATATAGGTTATCACCCGTTGGCCTTTCTGCAGGACAAGTGTGTCTTGCTCGTATTTTACGATGCACATAGTATCAACAAAACAGATGGTTTGCCCATTTCCTATACTTTTCCCTTTTAAAACCAATGAATTGCCAAACTTTTCCCAAGAATCATATTTCAATGTCTGCATGCCAATGGATTCCGCCGTTCCTTTTGTTTGTAAGTTGAATCCTTGTACGAAAGAATGTCCTTTTGACATTTTTTCAACCCAACAGCCTATGAATTCATCTGGATATTTGACAACAGATGAACATGCAATAATGATAACAGAAAAAATGAGAAGAAGAAAAGGTGTTTTCATATTGGGGTGCTATTTATTCCGATTAGCATGAAGTTAGAGAAACAGCCTCCCTAACTTCATGCAACAGCTAACGAAATACATTTAATATTAAAAAACAGCAGGATAATCCGTCTGATTCCGTTGGTTAAACTGTCTGATAGCAACTTGGGACACAGTACGAACAAACGGTTGAATAACAGCAGTACCTATACTAGCTGGACGTTTATCTTTTTCCAACTTCTCTAGACAACGTTTCAAGACTTGCAAATGTTTCAGTTTACAGATAAACACATTCCGATCATTTTGTTTTACAGCTTCTGCCAGCCATAAAGTTTCCTGCCCCATTTGCGCCCAGAGTCCCAAAGCTGAAACCCACGGATTAATTTCTGATAATAAAGCTGGACTGCTTTCTGCTACAGTCAATTCGTCGGCAGATTCTTCCATACGCGAGAATTCATTAGACAATGCTGTCCAATCTTTCTGACTCCAAGATCCAGTTTGATTATATTGGTCTATAAAATTGCGTGCATTGTTACGGATTCCCTCCGACTCCCTACGTCGGTAGTGATCAACATCCGTATTAGAAGAGTGTTCGCACAGACAAGCCATCGCCTCGTATGCATCGGGTAACAGGTATTTAATACCATTCTTCCAGCTGGTGAAAGAATCGTATGAACGGGTATTCCATGTACGGTTAGCGACACTGTAGATGGCCAGCTTAGAAGCCTCAGCATATTCCATCGGATTGGCTACGAAAGCCGATGCATCGGTTGCGATACTAGCGTCCAAGCCATAGACTTCTCCCATCATAATTCGATCGTTGGAGTAGTCTGTTACAGGAAAATTCCACCAAATATAGGGCTTGCGCTTAATGATGGTCTGTACCCAAGTCAGATTGTCGGTTGTGATATCCGACAACGCCCGTTCACCGGTCCACATGATATGAATGTCGGGATCCAGCTTGTCTCCCAATGTTTCGAGGTAAGCGGTTTCTGGATTCCAACGGCCTCGATTATAATCCGAAGGGCACATAATGAGTGGTCGTACGTCTCCTTTGGCTTGGATGAAATTCCGGTTGATGTAGTTCAGCAGGTCGGCCTGCTCCGCGGCGTTTTTCCCCTTACCGATGTCATCGAAGAAGACAGCAAAGGCACGGACACCCAGCTGGTACATACTTTCAAGCTTTGCCACCAGCTTGTCCCGGTCTTCTTCATTCCACTTGATGTCATCTCCCGGATGGACGGCCCATACGAAGTCCACTTCCTTCTCGCGGGCACGGGCCACGAGGCTCTGTAGCTGCCGGGCTTCGGCTTCGGGATAGGGCTGACGCCAGCGTGCGCGATGGTAGCGGTCGTTCTTGGGACCGTAGATGTAGGTGTTTAGTTTGTGGTCGCTGCAGAAGTCGATGATGCTCATGCGTGCTTCGTGACTCCAGGGCTGCCCATAGAAGCCCTCCACAACGCCACGCACAGCTACGTCGGGCCAGTCGGTAATTTCCACTTCGGACAGAGAATCGTTTTCGCAGGCCTCCTCGAGAAGCTGCTCCAACGTACGGAGACCGTAGTACAGGCCCCTGTGGTCATTCCCGGCCACGACGATTTCGCGGTCGCTGACAGCCAAGTAGTAGCCTTCGCTCCGCTCCGGTATCATTTTCTTGTATTTCCGGACACACTCGTCGCCGCGGATACCGACGCGCAGGGGAAATCCGTTACGACCTGTGCGGTCATCTACACAGCGCAATAAACTTCTCAGAACATTTGCAGGAAGATTCTCCAAACCTATCACATTAAACGTAGCAGGTCTAACTAAAGTTTTCCCATTTTCTTTTATTTGCTGCGGTTGCGGATTCAGTACCGCACTTCGTAAGGTACTGATACTAATACATAAATAAAATAAGAAAAAAAGACATAGTTTCATGATTTAATTAATTTTACTAAGGCACTGTGGTATAATAATATCGTTCTCTCTTTCTTCAGGATGAACTTCCAATTTTTCAATTTTCCCATTCTGATAATTTACTTCTACAGTTGTATTGTAGGGCGCATGCAACTTGAAATGTACATCCTTGTCAAGAGGCCATGAAGGAAGTATATGAATTTTTGTTCCTACAGTTTGCATTAACATCTCCTGTAGGCCAATCATGCCTGAACCTCCCCAATTATGATCAGGTACCCAATCATGACCCGGCCCCCAAAAAGTCGGGAATCTCCTCGTTGAACTCGCCAATTTTTTCTTATTATATTGATAGGCTTCACGAGTCATTCCCATACGTGCATAAAAGATACCGTCTTGATGCCAACTAATAACCATATTCTTCGGAAATGTTCCATGTTTCCATGTGTTCTGAAAAATAGGGATCATTGGACTGTCAAAATCAAATCTGTTAAATGGGAATAATGGATAAAATTGAGGACATTCTACATTTTGATATTTAATATATGACTCTGCTGGTTTGATAACAGTATCCCCTTCAATAACGTCATAATACAAATCTGGCAATCTGTTTAAGTATGATGAAAAATATTCTTTATCCTGTATGGACAGACTATCACTCTTTAATGTTAATATGGCTTCTATACATGAACGTATTCCCGCCATTAAATCAGCGGGATTCTTTGCTCCACGATATGATTCACAAGAGGTTGAAGGATAAAATACTAACTTGCCATTGTCATCCAGAGGCTTGCCATTACGCACCATTTGTCTTTTTTGATAATGCTCGTCGAAAAAGATTAAAGCATTTTTTATAAATGGAATATACTCATCAATATTCCTTCCCGTAAATCGATGATATTCTAAAATCATATATGCATGTTCAACTTGCGACTCCCAATGATAAGAAACAGATCCGCTAGCCATAATGCCATATTCTACTGGTTGAAAATAGTCATTGATAGCTTTGGCTTCCGGTGAACCAAACGGTAGTTCCTTTCCTCTTAATCTTATTTTGCTATTATCCCATCCCCATCCTGCTGCAAAATCCAAACCTGCATCATTGGCATATTCACAATACATAGCTCCTTTATGTCCAAAGTAATGTTGAACTTTAAGTTGTGCACCTTTTAATCCTTTTTTATAAAGATTAAATTGAGAAATCATGCCATCAAAATCACCGGATTTTAACATCGGCCAATATAAAAGACGTTGATTTTGTGCAGTAAAGACATCTCCACCCCACTGTCTCCAATCTGGATCATGTTTTTTGGCAGAATCTACAAGAACGGGATCAAATATCAAATTTCCACCGTTGAATTTACTGGGATAATTCCCATATAGATTACATCCTAGCTGGTAACGGAACAATTGGTAGTTTCGTCCTGCTTCCCATAAACTGTCAGTTTCTTTACGGGCAGGGTCCGTAATAATCCAGCTTTGTTGCCAAAAGTTTACCCACCATTTTTTATTTTCATCTACATTTCCCTTCTGCTCTGTAACAAGGTCTACTTTCTTGTTTAATTCGGAAAGCCATTTCTCCAAGTCCGAGGTTTGGTCGATATGGGTTGTCAGTAGAACATGATGGTGTGTCTGAGGAGATTGACTATGCAATGACCATGCTTGATAATCCGTTCCACAATAATTTCCTTCTGAAATGCTTCCACAAGTTAAATTCGTACCGCTGATAAATCCTCCGAATGCAAGGTTCTTTATATTGTTCGTAATCTCATCCTTGTGTTCTGATAGTCCTTGTTGGGCTATCATGATGTCTGGCGATAAAGTGCTGCTATCATTTTTATGGTAAAAGAGGATTCCGTTATCGGCAAATTTGACATGATCTTTTTTCTTGATGACTTTTCCAGGGTATCCTTCCAACCCAAAACATCCAAAACGCCCGCGATTGACATCCGTCAGTTCCTTGTCTTTGGCTCTCCAATTTTCGTATAATACTTCCAATCTCGTGTCATGACTAGAGGTAATGTCACAATGCAACGACTGTGTAAATATATCAACCCATAATCTGGCATTAAAATTCCGTCCGATGGAGTCTTGGGCGGAAATATAAACAGAACCGTCTTTTAATTTCAGACTTTGATTAAAGATCTTATAACTGTTTATTATATTGGGAGTAAGGCGGAAACGGATACGACCTAATTTAAGATACTCTCCATTCTCACTGAAGCAACCGCTTTTTTGTATGTAAAGCAATATATCTCCATTCTCTACCCAAACATTACAACCCATATCTCCCCCCCCCAAAGGCATTGACTCAGAAGCATCCTGAGAAGGTTTATTCCATATAATGTCGTAATTATCTACCCATTGTAATTGTCTATCATATGAGCAACTACAAAATACAAATGACAGGCTTAATAATATGTAATAGAATTTCATTATTTTATTATTAAAAGACTCATTAATTAATTATCTGATAAGGTTTATTAGCTTTTAAAGAAATTTGTTTTTTATTACCTTCATAACGTACAGTAATTTTCTGATCGAATTGCGATTGAATAACTGCAGCAGTTAGTTTTCCACCTGACCATTTCATATCCACAGTAATACCAGTCCGGGCACATAGACCTTTTATTTCCCCATCTTTCCATTCTATAGGAAGCGCCGGTAAAAGATGTATTTCTTGTTTATAACTTTGCAACAACATTTCTGCAATTCCTGCGACAGCTCCAAAATTTCCATCTATTTGAAAAGGAGGATGTAAATTAAAAAGATTATTTGCTGTGTTTTTTTGCAATAATAAAATCACATTATTACCAGCCTCTTCTCCATCCAACAATCGGGCATAAAAATTAATCATCCAAGCCCTACTCCAACCGGTGTAAGTGCCGTTTCTATTTCCCTCATTTTCATTATACCGCCGACGTCTTTCGATTGTTTTTCTAGCGGCTTCAAAAAGTTTTTCATCCGATCCGTTAATCTGTTTTCCCGGATAAAGTCCAAATAAATGTGAAATATGCCGATGACCTGGCTCTACTTCTTCATAATCTTCAATCCATTCTTGAATCGTACCATATCTTGAACTGATACGGATTGGAGGTAATTTTTTCTTTATATTTTTTAATCTATTATTAAACTCAGAATTACTTGGCACAATTTTACCAGCTTTTAAGCATGCATCAATCAATTCATGAATGATTTCTATATCCATTGTAGAACCATAAGTAAGATTATAAACTTTGCCATTCAATAAATAACGGTTCTCGGGAGAATTAGAAGGAGCAGTCACTAAATATCCATTTTTATCCTTTATTAAAAATCCTTGAATAAATTCAGCAGCTTCTACCATTGCCGGATATGCTTCATTTTTCAAATATTCTTTATCTCCAGTAAACAGATAGTGTTCCCACTGATGAAGAACTAACCATGCGCTTGCAATGGGAAATGTACCCCATCCAACTCCATCTGAAATAGATGTATGACCATAAGGGTCAGCCACATGATTGACAGTCCATCCTTTTGAATTAAAAGTCTTCCTGGCTGTAATACGTCCGGGAACCCTCAATGCATTAATAAAATTCGATAAAGGCAATACTGTTTCAGATAAGTTGCATACTTCAGCAGGCCAATAATTCATTTGGATATTGATATTTGTGTGGAAATCTGAACTCCACATCGGATTGATATCCTGATTCCAAATTCCTTGTAAATTGGCTGGAAGTATACCAGGATAACGAGATGAACTCATTAACAAATAACGCCCGTATTGAAAATAGGTAGTTATAAGTGGTAAATCCATTTTTCCTTTTTTCACCAAGTCCAAACGCTGGTCTATCGGGAATTCTGATGCTTCTCCCAAATTGAAGGACACACGGTTGAAAAGTGATGCATGCTCTTGAATATGCCGTTCTTTTACTTCTTCGTAGGCTCTATACTTAACTTTATTTAACACATCCTTGCATCGTTGTATTGGATTAATGGAAGAATTAAAATTCAACTGGGAAAAATCATAGTCTGTAGATGCAGTAAAGTAAAATATGACTTCATCAGCACCTTCTATATAAAAAGCATTTGAACATACAGTCATTTTACCACCTTTATGATAACCTTGTATAATTCCAGCAAAACGTTCATGCAATCCTGATGCACATCGATCTTCTTCAGGTAAATCAAATAACTGACCTTCTATACACAGTTCATTCTCAGCAATACGATAAGCTGTAGCATCAGCTTCTCTATTATATTGCAATCGAAAAGTTAATGCACCTGGTGTATCGGCTGTCAATTTAATTGCCATTATATCGTCAACAGCAGAAATAAATACTTCCCTACAAAAAGTAACGTTCTGTTGGCGATAAACAGTACGATGTATACCTTTTTCCATATCCAATTCCCGTCTGTATGACAATACTTGGGCCGACGGATTACGTGGGCCTAGAAAATCGATATACAAATTGCCAAAAGTTTGATACGGACGAATACGCATGGGATCTCCCTTAAGGTATTTTTCAGAAACCTCCATAGCTTGCTCTATTTGACCATCAATCAACAACTGCTGTATTTGAGGCATGTATGCGGCGGCGGCAGCGTTACTTTCCACAGGCATCCCCCCCCACAAGCTCTCTTCATTGAGTTGGATCGTCTCGCGTGAAGTTCCACCATATATCATAGCACCCAAGCGTCCGTTACCAACAGGAAGAGCTTCGATCCAAGTAGAAGCTGGTCGATTATACCATAAAAAATTGTTCCGATCTGTTGCATTTATGTACAAGACTGTAAACAAACAAATGAACAGGCTTATTTTTATTTTTATTTTCATTTTCATTTAAATATCTTACGAGTTTTCTTTATCTACATTTCTACCATCTTTACATGTTCCGCCGAAGTCGAATGTACGCCATCCCAAATTCAATAAGGCTTTTCAGGAAAAGCTACATTCTTTTCCTGTAGAAAAGCGAATAGTTCATAAAAGGCATAAAATAGCATTATAATCTTCAGCAATTATTTTGGTGAAAGTTGCACATTGTTCTATCATTTGTTTTCGTGTATCATAATCTTCACCCGATTTCAAAATTCCAGTTTTAGCAGTAAATGGAGCACAATGTATACTTTTTAATTTGGAATTAGCGTTGAGTACCCGATCTATCAATGTACGATACCTTATCGTCCATTGTTCCAAATCAAAAGACTTAATGAAATGTTATCCCAAAAACAATCCGAACTCAAAAAACACCTGATACCTAATTGAAAAAACGTCATCTTAATCTTGTCTAATTTATGAAAAGTTCATCTTTTTCCAGATAAAGAGTATATCCAACGGTAGATAAGGGGCTTATCTGTTCCCGGATAAAGAGTTTGTCCACCAGTAGATAAAGGACTTATCTATTTTCGGATAAAAGGCTTATCCACCGGCAGATAAAGCCCTTATCAGTCGGTAGAGTTACAGCGGGCTTCCACCTTCTTCTTCATCTCCGCCGCCGGATTCTCCGCCTCCGGCTGGTGCCTGACCGATGTAGAGCGTTTTGGTGACGCTCCGCGGTGTCTTCAACAGCTGTCCGCTGCTGTACTGTGTGGTAACAGTCAGCTTATATTCGCCGTCTGCCAGTCCGGCAGGAATAAGGAAGATGAGTTTCGAAGGCTGGTTCAGGGCTATCATGTCGTCAGTGATATGGGTCACTTCGCCCTCGGCGCCGGTCAAGGTAATGCCTACCGAAGGATCTTCGCCCGCCAGCTTGATGCGCTGTCCCGTCAGCGTAAAGTTACGGCCGGCTGTAGCAGTGAAGCCCGACAGACTAGTAGCCGTATCGATACCGCCAGCCACATACATAGCACTTCCCTTTTCGCCCACGATATTCACCGTAGTGGCTTCGATGGCTTCACGCAACTCCTTGCCCTGCGTCATAGCGATACGGATACTGTTGCGGGCTGGGTCGAAGACGTTGTTTTCCACCGTTCCGGTGAACTGTGCCACGGCGCTGAACAGGCCCGTGTTCACGCGATAACCCGTCAGGAGCAGTTTTTTCAGGACACGTTGTTCCAGATTGATGACCGCTTCGACGGTCTCGCGCTCCAATCCAGGATTGATTTCCATGATTTCGCTGATAAGGCGTTGCTTGTCTGCCGTTCCAGCACTGACGAGGGTCAGAATCTTGTCGTCTTTATCGTCTACAGTCAAAGTGTTATCTGCCAGTTGTGCATTCAGGGTATATTTGATGTCGGTTGTTGCCATGGTATCGTTCGTTTTTCTTGGTTTTCAGATTATGGTTAGATAAAGAATTGGGGGAAGGAACAAGGCTTTTCACCTTGTTCCTTTCTTGAATAAAGATTATTACCAACCTGGATTCTGCGGAAATTCAGCACCTGAATTGGAATTTATAACATTTTGAGGAATGGGCCACAATAGAAATTTATCATCTGTAATTTTAGCATTCGGATTGTATTTTTGTGTCCTTTCCTTCAAAAGTCCTAGACGTAACAACGTAAAGCGTCGCAATTCTTCTCCGACCAATTCGCGTATACGCTCATCAGCCAAGAAGTCGATAGTAGCTTCAGCTGGAGTAATTTCAGAAGCATGAGCACGACGACGTACAACATTAATAGCCTCAGCAGCTCCTTGTTTATCACCTTGGTTTATACGAGCTTCAGCTAGTAACAAGTAAGTTTCTGCTAAACGAAATTTCATACGATCTTTGGTACAACCTCCATAACCTTCATCACCCCCAAATCTTTGAGCACCATAAAAGAATTTAGTAATAACAGGACAAAGACGGCCTGCTTTCCATGTATTTTCTGTAACTTCAGCTTTTTGCCCATACAAAGGGGATTCCGGATTGTTATAATACCACTGACGTTTGATATTATATTCCGAATTACGTATATCTACCTTATCAAAAAATTGGCTATCTTCACTAATCCACCACGGAAGTCCTATCAATTGAGCTAAACCACGTCCACCCAAAGAGTCTGCTATTTGGAATCCCGAAACATCCCAATATTTAGGAACCCAGGCCCTTGTCAACCAATCTTCAGCTTCACCACCACCTCCTGTGGTATTATATTCCAATTGCATCACCCAAATAGCTTCTTTATTACCTGAGGTACGGTTTTGATTGTTTTCTTTGAACAAATCAGAAAAAACATCACCGGCTTCTTGAGTATGAGTTCCAAAACGTTCTTTCATCAAATCAAACTTATGAGAATTGATAATTTGCTCAGCTGCATCTTCCGCTTCAGCATTCATACCCGCCATCAGATAAACTTCACTTAACAGATGTAAAGCGGCCCATTTAGTTAAACGCCCAACTTGCACAGCATCGGGATCCTCAGGCAAATTCTCAACTGCAAACTTCAAATCATCTATCATGTGCCCAAGCACTTCCGCCTTCGGCGTACGGGTAAAATCTACACGAAAATCTCGTTCAACTTTTTCTACATAAGGTACATCACCGTATAAATACACCAAATAGCGATAAGCATAAGCACGGAAAAAACGAGCTTCAGCCTGATAACCTACTTTATCAGTCGGCTTATCCCATGCAACATTAGAATGTTCTGAATATTCTAAAATTTGATTGGCATTAGCAATTAATCCGTATCCGAATTTCCACCAAGTGTTCACCAAAATATTTTCTGGCGTAAATGACAGATTATCAAATTGTAGCAGAGTAGGATCATTATGTCCTGTTATCGCAATATCAGTGGCCACTTGCATTGCCTCGTTAGGTGTTCCTGAATAATGAGTAAATGAATTTTCATCATTATCCCAAGCATTAAATTCAGATCGCGCATATTCATAGAGTCCAGTAATGCCAACTTCGAAACCATGTGAACTCGTATAAGTGTTATCAGGTCCTAAAGCACTTTTAAGCTCTTCATCAAGAAAACCAGAGCAACTATTCAACCCCAACAAAGCTATAAGGGTTATATATCCAATTTTTTTCATTTTCATAAGTCAAAAATTATATATTAGAATGTCAGATTCAAACCAAACATATATGAACGGTTCGTAGGATAACCGTAATACATATTATCAGCTTCAAGATTTGTTGTATTATCCAAATTACTAAATGAACAAAGGTTGTTGACACTTAAGTTTACATTTAATGCAGAGATACCTAATGCTTTCAACCATTTCTTTTCCAAATCATATCCCAATGTGATATTCTTCACTGTCACATAATTAACTTTTGAATAAAAATAATGTTTACCATAAGGTGAGTAAGTTAAAGATGTCACTTCATTACTTTTATTTTCAGGGGTCCAATATTTCATGCCACTAATATAGTTAAAACGCATATCCCAACGTTCCAAATTCAAATCGTTACGTTCTTTCCACTGACCGAACACTCCATTCAACAAGAATGATAAACTAAAGTTTCTGTACTGAAATTGATTTCCCATAGACAGAAGGAAACTAGGCGTTTTAGAGCCTATCACTTTCTTGTCTGCTGCCGATATCTTACCATCACCATCCACATCCTCTAATTTTGCAGAACCAGGTTTAGCACCCGTTTGTATTTCTTCTCCATCTTCATTATAAAAGCCCCATTTTCTATCAACGATTTCTCCTTTATCATTGTAGAATAGTTTCTCCTTATAAGCAGGATCGTCTTCTTGCCAAATGCCTACTACATTGTAATCATAGAATACTCTTAAAGGTTTACCAATAAACCATTTGTTAGTAATATCATCCTTTCCATCACCACGTAAATCAACAATTTCGTCACGGTTCAAGAAGAAATTCAGATTAGTAGTCCAAGTAAAATCTTTATTTTGGATGTTCACCGAATTCAATGAGATTTCCACACCTTTATTACGAGTCTGCCCAATGTTATCCATAATTGATTCAAAACCGTTCATAACAGGAACACTACGTTGCATCAACAAATCCTTTGTATTAGCTACATAAGTCTCGATAGTACCGCTCAAACGATCATGAAACAAACTAAAATCAATACCCAAATTAAAACTGTGAGTTGTTTCCCATTTCAAATTGGGATTACCAACCCCGCCAAAGTCCATAAAAGTACCGTTAGCAGTTGTTCCGGCATCTCCCCAAATGTATTTTACAATACTTAATCTATCCAATGTCTGATAAGCATTAATAGCTTGATTACCATTGCTACCATAAGAAACACGGAGTTTCAACATATCTAGCCAGCTGTCACGAAGATTTTCCATGAAATCTTCCGAACTGATATTCCAAGCTACAGCTGCCGAAGGGAAGAAGGCATATTTATTGTTAGTACCAAAAGCTGAATATCCATCTGCACGTCCGGTCAAAGTCAACATGTAACGATTGTCGTAATTATAATTGGCACGGAACATATAAGACAAAGTAGATGTTTCAGTTAAACTAGAAGAAACTTGTTTTTGCTTTTCTCCTGCATTCATGTTGTGATACTCCGAATCATCATTAACAAAACATTCTGCACTCTGTTGCGCACTTTGATTTGAAGTCTGTTGCATACTGAAAAGCCCTGTCAGATTCAATTTGTGTTTACCAAACTGACGATCATAATTAATCAAATTCTCCCATGTATAATCCCAATATTGCGTATTTTTAATAGACGCGCTTCCCTCAACACTCTTTCCACTTAATGTATTACGCCCATAATAGGAACCTTCAAATCCATTACGATAATTGTATCCAAAGTTAGAACGATAACTCAATCCCTTAACAGGCAACTGTATTTCTGCAAAAGCAGACAAAAATAAGTTACGATACAAATTATCAATGGTAGCATCAATATTAGCCATTGGATTAGAAAACAACGTTTCCTGCATTGGATAATCTACATATTTCCCCTCTTCATCCAAATATTGTCCATAAGGACTCATCTTTAACGCAGCTTCCAAATAAGGTTGATTATTATCCACATCTTTGTCAATAAATTGAGTACCAACTCCTATTTTTAACCAGGAATTAAGATCCTGCACTATATTTAAAGAAATATTAGTACGCCTCAATCCTGTATTTTTCATTACACCTTCCTGCTTCAGATTAGAAATAGTAGCCGAATACTGAGTCGACTCAGTGCCTCCAGTAATGCTAACTGTATGACGATTGGTTATTGCATTCCGAAAGACCAAATCTTGCCAATCAATTGTTTTACCAGCCTTATAATTAGGAAGTTCAATGGGGTGAAGTACATTTTCAGGAGTTAACTGATCTTCGGTCCATCCCTTTTCTCGATAATAGTCCTGCCTCATTTTTAAATATTCGGGACCATCCATGAGATTCAATCTACTTTGTGGCTGCTCCAAACCTACTTGTCCTTTGTATGTAACCTGCGCCTTACCTTGTTTACCTTTTTTTGTCTGAATCAGGATAACGCCGTTTGATCCACGAGAACCATAGATAGCGGCTGAAGAAGCATCTTTCAGAACAGAAAGACTTTCAATGATTTCAGGGTCGATATCACCTAATGCTCCATTATAAGGAATGCCATCCAACACAATCAACGGATCATTACTAGCCGTCAAGGAATTTATACCACGTATACGCAATGATTGTTCTTCACCCGGACGGGCATTAGATGTGGTAATGCTTAAACCCGGTACTTGTCCGGCCAGGTTGTCCAACAGGTTGTTACTGGTTACCATCCCCAACTGTTCAGCATTAACAGAAGTGATACCACCCGTCAAGTCGGATTTACGCTGGGAACCATAACCTACAACTACCACCTCGTCCAGCATCTCAGCGTCTTCTACCATCGTAATGTTCATCGGTTGCTGAGAGGCTTTTACTTCAAGCGTCTTATAACCTATATAGGAGATTTCAAGAGTTGCATTGGCGCCTACTTCCAGAGCAAAGTTGCCATCGATATCCGACACAACTCCGTTGCTGGTACCTTTTTCCTTGACAGCGGCGCCAATGACCGGCATACCTGTCGCATCGGTAATAGTACCTTTTACTTTACCAGCCTGAACAGGAGCTGCATTGGATACGGCTTTGCGCACAATAATCTTCTTATCGCGTATTTCATAGGTCAAATCAGTTTGTCCCTTCAGAATTTGGTTGACAACTTCTTCGATAGAGGCTTTATTAGCGGATATGGAGATTTTCTTTTTCGTGTTCACATCTTTTGACGAAAAGACAAACGAATATCCAGATGTCTTTTTCAACTCTTCCATCGCCTCTTTGACAGTTATATTCTTGTTTTTCAATGTAATATCTTGAGCAGACATCGTCAGATTAAAGCAAAAGGCTGCTCCGGCTATTAAAATAGCCTTTTGGATATAATTCATAATTTCTCTTTGATTTAATGATTATTACTAGATTCAGGTCGCTAGATTTGAAGAGTTTTGTGTATTTTTGCATGCTCTCCAAACGCGAATGAGACATTGCTGTGGCTTGGCAGAGTATTCAAGGGGGGATGTGGCCGCATCCTCCTTTTTTATGCAAGCCTTTCTGTCGCTCGGATTTATCCGGAAAGGGAATGTTTCATGGTTTTGTTCTCTTTTAAGGTTCTACATTAAGTTAGTATAGAATATATATTCCTTTTTCTTGCTTATATTTCATACGGTTGGTCGAAGAAATGGTCTCCAATACCTGTTCAATGGTGCTTCCCGACATCTTGAAACTACCATAAAAACGAGTATTTTTGAGTGAATCGGCCACCTCTATCTTTACATCGTAATTGCGCATCAGCTTTTTAGCGATGTCCTCCAACAACTCTTCATCGAAAAACAGCTCATCATGGGTCCATATCTTGGAGTTCTGCACCTGAGTACGAGTAGTCTTCATTTCTCCAGTCAATTTGTTCAATGTCACCTTTTCATTGGGCTGCAGATATAACGTTTCCTCTTGTCTGAGGTGATTACTCAACTTTACCTTACCCGATAAAAGCGAGACACTGGCTTCCGAATCGTCTGCATAGTTCTTGAAGTTGAATTGAGTTCCCAACACGGTCACATCAACTTCCTGCGTATGAATAATGAAAGGAAGCTGTTCGTTGCGCGATACCTCAAAATAGCCTTCACCCTCCAGTTTCAAATTACGATCGTTAATTCCGAATCCTTGGGAATAGGTCAAACGCGAACAGGCGTTCAACCATACTTGGGTACCATCGGGCAAGTACATACAAGTACGGGCTCCGACAGGAGCTTCGATCACGATATCGGCAAAGGCATTCTCCATGTTTTGCTTTCCTCCCCAATAACCAGCCAGAGGCAACACCAACACCAATACAGCAGCAGCAATACGCCAAAAATATTGAGCAAACGATTTTTGTTTGTGTGGATGAATCTCTGCTGTCTGTTTTTTGATTCGATTCTTGAATCTTAAAAAAGCCAGTTCTGCATCGGGTTGGTTCTGCCCATACAAAGTGGATGTAGTATACCATAATTCGATCCGGTCACGTATATAAATACGGTGTGCATCCGATTCGAGACTCCATTGTTTCAGTTGTTCAATGCAATCTCTATCAGCATGTCCTGATATGTACTGATCTATCAGGCGATCCATTTCGATATATGACTCTTTGTTTGGCATCTTTTTCGACGGTTATATAGTAAAGACAAAATTCAAGGCATCAAGGGTAGTGTAAAATGCTGTTTTTTTCAGATTTTGATGAAAAAATAGAGGAAAAGCACTTCCAAATAGGGAGCCATCTTTTTCTGAAGGATATCTAAAGCATTCTTTATATGATACTTGACTGTATTTATCGAGATATTAAGTTCGGAAGCAATTTCTTCATATTTTTTCTCTTCGAACCGACTTTTTTTGAAAACCGTCCGACAAGCATCCGGTAGCTCCTCTATGCTCTGACGCAACAAGTCCGCCAATTCCTGAGTGAGCATATTTTCCAACGGATGATCTTCGGAAGGAAACAAGTTTTCTATCAGCTGAACATTCTCAGGAAGCAGATAGGAAGAACAGTTTTGCTCCATCCGATAGGTCTGTGAATTCAATTCGTTCAAGCAACGGTTGCGAACGGCACGAAGCAGATAATTGCGTAGTGGGCCTGAAATTTCAATCTCTGTATGGTGTTCCCACAAATAGAAGATCACATCGTCTACCATCTCTTCGGCAAGGGAAATATCATTGGTCAGCTGAGCAGCAAAACGGCAAAGAAGTGCATAATGTTGCTCGTAAAGGTATTTGAATGCCCTTTCGTCCCCTTGTTTCAGATGCTTTTTAATGAGTGCTTCTTCCATAAATACATTTTGTGGCAGACAAATGTAGTGAAAAACATCGAAAAAAATAAAGGGCATCCAAAAAACATTGGATACCCTTCACATTAGGATTTGTTTCTATTCTCTTATTTAATGCCCAGCTTGGCCTTGATCTCAGCAGGTACGGCATCTTTATGTACCAGGATGTTCATCGTCTTATAAGCAACGAAAGCTTTGGAAGCATACCAAATACCTTTGTATTTGCCGCTCAATCCCCAAGAGTTCTTAACCATGAAATATTCTTTACCGGTCTGATCTTTGGCAATACCATAGATAACCATACCATGGTCATCAGTCGTTTCCCAGTTATCGAAAGCAACTTGACGCATTTCCTGCGTTACTTCTACTTCAGGCAGAGGACGAGAAGTCAGTTCCTTGCGCTTGTCCGTAGCAGTCATACCTGTCCAGCGAGCCATGTCAGAGCCAGTCAGTTCGGCACCACGAGCTGCATCGGGCATAACAGCGATACCATCACGGGTAAATCCCTGTTCGCTCACATCGCTACCCCATGCAAAAGTATAACCTGTGCGAATGGCATTGTCCATAACGGCCATCAGTTCGTCGATAGGCAAGTTGTAGGACAAGCCGTTGCGCCAGTTGTCCTGAATCTCGATGGCAAACTGAGTGTAGAAAGGATGGTGAGTATACGAAGTCAGTGACACGTAGTCATCAGGATTGATACCCAGACTGGCGGCAAAGCTCTTCGGTGTGTACTCCGTACCCATATAAGTGAACTTCTCGGGACATTTGCCCAGATAAGTGTCGTAGATAGCACTGATACCGTTCTTCCATACGGGGGTCAGCTTGCTGAAGTTACCCTTGCCGATGGCTTTTACATAGGCGCCGGCAACGGCATCCAGTTCGTTGTGTACAGGCAGTGAATCGCCGTACATGATACCCGGCATGGCTTCCTGCGGCACAAGGCCATAATTCTTCATACAATACATGATGTCATAGAAGCTTCCGCCCGGCGAGAAGGGAGCATCACCGTGATAGCGCACGTAATTAACGGCACGGTCTACCATGGTGTGATGTACAACGAACATTTCGGACAGGTCGTAAGTACCTTTACCCAAGCGCAGCAATTCACTCTCCAAGAAGCCGAGGCTGGAGAAGCTCCAGCACGTGCTCGAACGATTTTGGTTCTTGATGCTGGTGATGGGGTTTTCCTTTACGGTAGTGAAAACGAAGCCTTCTTCTTTGGGCTCAGTCTTCTTCTTGGCCGACATGTCGAAGGCCAGCAATGCCAATGCGGCAACGAGGATTGTTTTTTTCATCATGATTACATTATTTAGAAGTTTTCATTATTGGCTACAAAGATAGTCAAATTTATCGATAAGCCAAACAATCTTTTTCCGCTTCGTTCAGGCCATTACTAGAAACCTCAAAACACATCTCCATACATCCGCAAACGGGTACGCAGGTCGCGTATCTCGCGTTGCATCTCGTCCATACGTTCCAGCAAGTGATGGATGGCATCGATCCCTTCCATATTAATAGAAAGGTCGTAGTACATACGGCTGTAACGCTCCACGTCGGGCAACTGGGAGAAAGTGAGGCACGGACGGCCTTCATCGAACAAGATGTCGACCAGTCCATTTTCCTGCAGGAGGTCGATGAACGACGGCTCTATATGACATTTGTCGCAATAATCGCTGACAACAATCAATTCATTCTGCATAACGGTTCATTTTTTTTAGTTAGTTCATACGCTGAATTTTACGGAACATGTCTTTCTGTTCCTCCGTCAGGTTGGTGGGCAACTGGACGTGATAGGTCACAATCAGGTCGCCCTGCACGCCTTCCTGCTTGTAAACAGGGAATCCCTTGCCCTTAAGACGTACTTTGGTACCGCTCTGCGTGCCTGGCTTTACTTTCAGTTTCACTTGTCCGTCCAAAGTATTTACCAACTGTTCGCCACCCAGCAGGGCCGTGTAGAGGTCGGTATTGACATCGACATACAGATCGTCGCCCAACCGCTTAAAGACAGGATCGTCGGCAATGACAAACGTGATGTAGAGATCGCCCGCAGGACCTCCGTTTACGCCCGGAGCTCCATAGCCTTTCAGCTTGATGACTTGGCCATTAGCCACACCGGCAGGAATGGTGATGCGCACCTGCTTGTCGCCCACACTGAGTACCTGTTTATGAGTTTGCGCAGCCTCACGAAGCGTCAAGTTCAGTTCAGCCTGATAGTCCTGGCCGCGAAAACCTCCCTGAGCACTCCTCCCACTCCGTCCGCGATGGCCGAAGAGTTCCTCGAAGAAGTCGGAAAATCCGCCTGCATTGCTGCCCGTAAACTCCTGTCCGTCGGACGAATACCAGTAGGTGCCGTTACCGTCCGTGTGGAAGCCCTGCGCTCCGGCGCCGAAGCCTCCGAATCCCCCCGCCTGCTGACGGGCCTGCTTCTGTGCCTCGAACTCGTCGGCATGCTTCCAGTGTTCGCCATACTCGTCGTACTTCTTACGCTTCTCCGGGTCGCTCAGAACCTCGTTTGCCTCGTTGATGGCCTGAAACTTCTCCTTGGCTGTAGGGTCATTGGGGTTCAGGTCGGGATGGAACTTGCGCGCCAGCTTGCGGTAGGCCTTCTTGATGTCATCCTGCGAGGCACTTTTGTCCACACCCAATACTTGGTAATAATCGATAAAAGCCATAGTTAATGATTAATGGTTAAAATGGTTAATGGTTCATATAATAAAAGCCGCGGTATCTCTCTGACAAGACACCGCGGCTGCTTATATGTTTAATGTATCAGGGGAAATCGGTCGATTACATCATGCCGCCCATGCCACCCATACCGGGGTTCATCGGCATTTCGGGCTTGTCTTCCTTCTTCTCGACGATGACACATTCCGTTGTCAGGAACATGCCTGCGATAGAAGCGGCGTTTTCCAGAGCTACACGAGTAACCTTGGCGGGGTCTACCACGCCTGCTGCATGCAGGTTCTCGTACACGTCGGTACGTGCGTTGTAGCCGAAGTCGCCCTTGCCTTCGCGAACCTTCTGAACAACCACGGCGCCTTCCTTGCCTGCGTTAGCGCAGATCTGACGGAGCGGCTCTTCGATGGCACGCTTGATGATGTGGATACCGGTTGTTTCGTCGGCATTGTCGCCTTCCAGACCTTCGAGTGACTCGAGGGCACGGATGTAAGCCACGCCACCACCCGGAACGATACCTTCTTCGATAGCGGCACGCGTTGCACGCAAAGCGTCGTCTACACGGTCTTTCTTTTCCTTCATTTCAACTTCGGAAGCAGCACCCACGTAGAGCACAGCTACACCACCTGACAACTTGGCCAGACGTTCCTGAAGCTTCTCACGGTCGTAATCGCTCTTCGTAGCGGCAATCTGAGCCTTGATCTGCTCGCAACGCTCTTTGATGTTCTCCTTGTCGCCGGCACCGTTTACGATGGTCGTATTGTCCTTCGTAATAGTAACCTTCTCGGCAGTACCCAGCATTTCGATCGTAGCCTGTTCCAGTTTCAAGCCCTTCTCTTCGCTGATCACTACACCACCAGTCAATACGGCGATATCTTCCAGCATTTCCTTACGACGGTCGCCAAAGCCCGGAGCCTTCACAGCACAGATCTTCAGCTGGCTGCGCAGACGGTTCACTACCAAGGTAGTCAATGCTTCGCTATCTACATCTTCTGCGATGACCAACAGAGGACGACCTGTCTGTACGGCGGGTTCGAGGATAGGCAAGAAATCTTTCAGGTTGGAAATCTTCTTGTCGTAGATCAGGATGTAAGGTTTCTCCATCTCACATTCCATCTTCTCGGTATTGGTTACGAAGTAAGCCGACAGATAACCGCGGTCGAACTGCATACCTTCTACCACGCCGATGGTCGTATCCGTACCCTTAGCTTCCTCGATGGTGATGACACCGTCCTTGGAAACCTTACGCATGGCGTCGGCAATGAGCTTACCGATAACCGGATCGTTGTTGGCAGATACGGTACCCACCTGTTCGATCTTGTCGTAGTTGTCACCTACCATCTCTGACTGAGACTTGATGGATTCAACCACCTTGGCAACGGCCTTGTCGATACCACGCTTGATGTCCATCGGGCTGGCACCAGCCGTTACGTTCTTCAAGCCTTCGGCTACGATAGCCTGAGCCAGTACGGTAGCAGTTGTTGTACCGTCACCTGCGTCGTCACCAGTCTTCGAAGCGACTTCCTTAACCAGCTGTGCGCCGGTGTTCTGATAAGCGTCGGCCAGCTCCACTTCCTTGGCAACGGTCACACCGTCCTTCGTGATGTGGGGAGCACCGAACTTCTTCTCGATGATAACGTTACGGCCTTTCGGGCCCAGAGTTACTTTTACGGCGTTAGCCAGTGTGTCGATACCCTTCTTCAGTTGGTCGCGGGCATCTATATTGAACAAAATTTCTTTAGCCATGATTTCGTCTAATTAAAAGTTGAAAATTGAAAATTGAAAGTTTTTATCCCAGTACGGCGAGTACATCGCTCTGACGCATGATCAGATATTTGGTACCGTCGAGTTCGATTTCCGTGCCGGCATACTTGCCATAGAGTACGTGGTCGCCTGCTTTCAGCACCATTTCTTCGTCCTTCGTACCGTTTCCGGCTGCTATCACTTCACCTTTCAAAGGTTTCTCCTTTGCTGTATCAGGAATGATGATACCGCCGATTGTCTTTTCTTCTGCGGGTGCAGGGAGTATCAGAACTCTGTCTGCCAATGGTTTAATGTTCATAGTCACTTTTCGTTTTATATGTTATACTTTATTTTCTTTTTTCTGCCTGCTTGGCGCAAGCGAAAAAGAATATACGAAAAGCGTGCCAAACTTATTTTGGCAGAAAGAAACTGCCAAAATGTCGCAACACATCCAATTTGTCCGAAAACAAAAAACGCCTGCCCTTATTCGAGCAGACGTTCTATGTTACCTTCTTCCCAAAAAGCCTTGGTGGACCTCACCATCGAGCTGCCCATATATAATAGGAATAGGACAGCCAAAATAACCATAATTACACCGATCAACAAATTGTGTTTGTTTTCTTCATTCAACGGAATGGAAACCATATTTTACCTCCTTCTTCTTTATGTAATGCAACGGTGCAAAAGTAGCACCACTACGTTACATTTTTATTTCACGCCCGATACAAATATACGAAAAAAGGAGCGGAATCCGCTCCTTTTTAATAGTATTTTGTTTTTTTACCGCTCATTTGCGTATGGCTGCCACCAGTTCGGCAGGGGTGAGCAGACACTGCTCGCCGCTTTCCATGTTTTTCAGTGTCACCTTACCCTCGTTCATCTCGTTCTCGCCCACCAGTGCCACGAAAGGAATGCCCTTGGCGTTGGCATAACTCATCTGCTTCTTCATCTTGCTGGCGTCGGGGAAAATTTCGGCGCGTATGCCTGCCGCACGGACTTGTGCCAGGACTTGCATGGAGAAAGCCGCTTCCATTTCACCAAAATTGATGAAGAGCAGCTGCGTGCCGTTCACGGCTTCCTTCGGATAGAGGTCGAGCTGGTTGAGTACATCGAAGATACGATCGGCACCGAACGAGATGCCCACACCGCTGACACCTGCCATGCCAAAGACACCTGTCAAGTTGTCATATCGTCCGCCGCCGGTGATGCTTCCTATCTGTACGTCGAGCGCCTTCACTTCGAAAATGGCGCCCGTGTAGTAGTTCAGACCGCGAGCCAACGTCAAGTCCAGTTCGATTTCGTTCTTCAGGCCAAGCGCCTTCAGGGTGGTCAGGATGAATTCCGTCTCGGCCACGCCCTTCAAGCCCGTTTCGCTGGCGGCCAGCACCTCTTTCAGTGTAGCCAGCTTCTCTTCGTTCGTACCGCTGAGCAGGATAATGGGTTGCAGCTTGGCGATGGCCTCGTCGCCGATGCCCTTTTCGCGCAGTTCAGCGTTCACGTTGTCCAAGCCTATCTTGTCCAGCTTGTCGATGGCTACGGTGATATCCACTATCTTGTCGGCCTCACCGATAATCTCGGCAATACCGGTCAGTATCTTTCGGTTGTTGATCTTGATGCACACACGGATGCCGAAGCGGCTGAAGACGGTGTCCACAATCTGCATCAGCTCCACCTCGTTGAGCAGGGAGTCGCTACCCACCACGTCGGCGTCGCACTGGTAGAACTCGCGGTAGCGTCCCTTCTGCGGACGGTCGGCACGCCACACAGGCTGTATCTGGTAGCGCTTGAAGGGGAACGTCAGCTCGTCGCGATGCATCACCACGTAGCGCGCAAAGGGTACGGTCAAGTCGTAGCGCAAGCCCTTCTCGCAGAACTTGCAAGCCAGCTTGGAGGCATTGCGGCTCAGCAGCTCCTCGTCGGTCAGGCCGGAGAAGTAGTCGCCGGAATTCTGTATCTTGAACAGGAGCTTGTCGCCCTCTTCGCCATACTTGCCCATCAGCGTGGAGAGCATCTCCATGGCGGGCGTCTCTATCTGCTGGAAGCCGTAGAGGTGGTAAACGTCGCGGATGGTGTTGAATATATAGTTGCGTTTCGCCATCTCTATGGGCGAAAAGTCGCGGGTTCCTTTCGGAATACAAGGTTTTGCTGCCATATTCGTATCAGTTACATTTCAAAATCGAGCCACAAAGTTACGGTATTTTATCAGAAGTATCCAGCAAATCGGGAGCAAATTCGCATCGGGAACGTCATTTTCCATCTGTTTAAAAAGATAATTACTTTACTCTCCCAACCCGCATTCTTATCGTAAGAAACAGACAACAGCATAGGCATCAAAAAGCTAATCTACTGAAAATCAATAAAAGTCATCCATTACGTTACAGTTGTTACAGTAACAAAAAAGCAAAATCAAATTCTCCAGCCTTTCCACTGAAAGTGAGTGTTAAATATTTTAATACTATATATATTATATATATAATATATATAGTATTAATTTTCTAAGGAAGTTTTCAGAATCCGAAAAACGATTTTGTTTACTGTAACAACTGTAACGTAACGCCCCAAAAAACATCCGCCGCCGCATCACCGAGAAAACAGCGCTTTGTCCGCACGAAAGCACCGTTTTTCACCCCGCCAAACAACGTGTTAGTTTTATTAACACGAAACATTCGTTTTGTTAACAGATTTTTAAACCTTAACAGAGACACTTTTTTGGCATTCGGCCGAATGTGGCTTATCTTTGCAAAAAAAACAAAAAGAGACATGAAGCAAATCAGCATTACCCTACTCTGCTGCCTCCTGACGCTGGCAGCCTACGCTCAAGGCGGAAAGCCGCTCACGCTGAAGGATGTCGTGACGGGCACGTTCCGCGTGGAAAACATCTACGGAGTCATCCCCATCCCCGGCGACGGCGAACACTACTCGCAAATGAACGCCGAAGGTACACAAATCATCAAATACTCCTTCAAGACCGGCAAGCAGGTGGAAGTGTTGTTCGACGCCGCCACTGCCCGCGAGTGCCCCTTCAAGCGCTTCGACAGCTACAGCTTCTCGCCCGACGGCTCGATGCTGCTCATCGCCACCGAGACGACCCCCATCTACCGCCGCTCGTACACGGCCGTGCACTATCTGTACAGCCTGAAGCGCAACCTCGAGGGGAAAATCAACAACGTGGTGGAGAAGCTCTCCGACGGCGGACCGCAACAGGTGCCTGTATTCTCGCCGGACGGCTCGATGGTGGCCTTCGTACGCGACAACAACATCTTCCTCGTGAAGCGCTACTTCGGCAACAGTGAGAGCCAGGTGACCAAGGACGGCGAACGCAACAAGATTATCTACGGCACGCCCGACTGGGTGTACGAAGAGGAGTTCTCCTACAACCGCGCCCTGGAGTTCAGCGCCGACAGCAAGATGCTGGCCTTTGTGCGCTGGGACGAGAGCGAGGTAAAATCTTACTCCTTCCCCGTCTTTGCCGGCGACAAGCCCCACATCGAGGCCTACGAGAAGTATCCCGGCGCCTATGAATACAAGTATCCCAAGACGGGCGAAGCCAATTCGAAGGTCAGCGTCCACACGTTCGACATCAAGAGCCGCGTCATCCGCAAGATCGACGTGCCGATGGACGAAGACGGCTACATTCCCCGCATCCGCTTCACCAAAGACCCCGAGAAGCTGGCCATCATAACACTGAACCGCCATCAGAACCGCCTCGACCTCTATTTCGCCAATCCGCGCAGCACGATGTGCAAACTGATACTCCGCGACGAGAGCGACAAGTATATCAAAGAGAACGTATTCGATCAGGTAGTTTTCTACGACAACAACTTCAGCTTCGTCAGTGAACGCAGCGGCTACAACCACCTCTACTGGTACAACATGACGGGCAGCCTGGCCAAGCAGGTCACTTCGGGCAACTTCGAGGTAAAAGATTTCTTGGGTTACGACCCGCAGGAAGGCTCCTTCTACTATACCAGCAACGAGGAGAGCCCCATGCGTACCGCCGTCTATAAGACCGACCGCAAAGGCAAGAAACTGAAACTCTCCACGCAACAGGGCACCAATTCGGCCCAGTTCAGCACGGACATGAAGTACTACCTAAACCGCTACACCAGCCTCGACACGCCGATGGTCATCACGCTGAACAACAACCGCGGACAGGTGCTGACCACCCTCGTAGACAACCAGAAACTCCGTGCCCAGCTGGCTGAATACAACCTGCCGAAGAAGGAATTCTTCAGCTTCACCACTACCGACGGTACCCAGCTGAACGGCTGGATGATGAAGCCCACCGACTTCTCTCCCTCCAAGAAATATCCCGCCCTGCAATACCAGTATAGCGGCCCCGGCTCGCAACAGGTGCTCGACGCCTTCGGCATCAGCTGGGAGACGTTCATGGCTTCGCAAGGCTACGTTGTAGTTTGCGTGGACGGACGAGGCACAGGCGGACGCGGTGCCGACTTCGAGAAATGCACCTACCTGAACCTGGGCGTCAAGGAAGCCCGCGATCAGGTGGAGACAGCCCTTTACCTGGGCAGCCTGCCCTACGTGGACAAGAACCGCATCGGTATCTGGGGCTGGAGCTTCGGTGGCTACATGACTATCATGAGTATGAGCGAGGGTACTCCCGTATTCAAGGCAGGTGTGGCCGTAGCAGCTGTGACCGACTGGAACTACTACGACACCGTCTATGGCGAACGCTTCATGCGCACGCCACAGGAGAACGCCGAGGGCTACAAGGCATCGTCGGCCTTCACCCGTGCCGACAAACTGAACGGACACCTCCTGCTGGTACACGGCATGGCCGACGACAACGTGCACTACCAGAACTGTGCCGAGTATGCCGAACACCTGGTTCAACTGGGCAAGCAGTTCGACATGCAGGTCTATACCAACCGTAACCACAGCATCTTCGGCGGCAACACGCGCATGCACCTGTACACGCGCTTGACTGAATTCTTTAATCAATGGTTAATGGGGAATTAATTCTCCATTATCCATTCTCAATTTTCAATTCTTGAAATGGAACGAGTACGCAAGCCTGAATGGCTCAAGATAAGCATCGGCGCTAACGAACGCTACACCGAGACGAAACGTATCGTCGAGTCGCACTGCCTGCACACCATCTGCAGCAGCGGCCGATGCCCCAACATGGGCGAATGCTGGGGACGGGGCACGGCCACCTTCATGATAGGCGGCAACATCTGTACCCGTAGTTGCAAATTCTGCAACACACAGACAGGACGCCCCCTGCCTCTCGACCCGCAGGAACCTACGCACGTGGCCGAATCAGTACGGCTGATGAAGCTCTCGCACGCCGTGGTGACCTCTGTCGACCGCGACGACCTGCCCGACCTGGGCGCCGCCCACTGGGCACAGACTATTCGCGAGATACGCCGTCTGAACCCCGAAACCACCATCGAGGTGCTGATCCCCGACTTCCAGGGGCGCAAAGAACTGGTGGAACAGGTCATCGAAGCACGGCCCGACATCATCAGCCACAACATGGAGACCGTGCGCCGCATCAGCCCCTTGGTGCGCAGCGCCGCCCGCTACGACACGAGCCTCGAGGTCATTCGCCAGATAGCCGCCAGTGGCATTACGGCCAAGTCGGGCATCATGGTAGGCCTGGGCGAAACACCCGCCGAGGTCGAGGAACTGATGGACGACCTTCGCGCCGCCGGTTGCCAGATCATGACCATCGGCCAGTACCTGCAACCCTCGCATCGTCACTACCCCGTAGCCGCGTATGTCACCCCCGACCAGTTCAAACGCTACGAAGAAACAGGGTTGGCCAAAGGCTTCACGCAAGTAGAGAGCGGCCCGCTGGTACGATCATCCTACCACGCGGAAAAGTCACTCCGTTACCTGAAGAAATAAAGAAAAGAGGCTGAACAACTCAGCCTCTTTTTTGTTTAAAAGGAAAAAGCGATACACCCATGAGCCGACAAAGTATTCTTTCTTTCAAGTATAACATGGCATGGGGGTTTATTCCCGTCCTGGTGTCCATGATACTGTCCGAACTAGCCACGCTAGGTACGGCCATCTATGCGGGCGCCCTGCTAGGTATCGTCCTCTCCGCCTATACATTCTTGCGAAAAGGAAGCCACTTGCCGCAAATTCTGTTATATGGCATTACCGCTATGCTGGTTCTGCTTGCCTTCACCTATTATTTCTACGCCGCCAGCTGCCAGCCTCAATGGTACTCCTTCACCCTCGAAGTAGGCACCCTGCTATTAATTCTGCTCTTCTACCTGAACCGTAAATCGCTGAAAGCTTACTACGGTTCTTCTAAAAGGAAGCATCAGTCGTCGGCTCAAAGCGTTGAAGCCACTATCGTATCGGCCCGTGTCGTATTGCTTTTCGGCGCTATTCATTTGCTCGCCCTACTGTTGGCAGGCGCTGCCTTTTTCCAAGGCGAATCAAGTTTCATTCTACATCACGTAGCACCACCTGCGGTATTCATCCTCAGTATTCTATTCAACCAGATAGGCATCAGCTATTTCAACCGCCTGATGAAACGGACGATCTTCATCCCCATAGTCAATGCCGAAGGCAACGTAGTGGGCAAAGCATTGGCTTCCGATGCCTTGAGCAAGAAACAGAAATATATGATACCCTTTGTACGCGTAGCTGTCACGCTGAACGGTATGCTTTACCTCTGCCCACGGCTTCAATGCTCTTCTTTTGAAAAAGGCAAAGTCGACCTGCCGATCGAAGGCTATCTGCTCTATGGCGAAACGCTGAAGCAAGGTATCCACCGACTGGTGCGTCAAGTCCTGCCCGAAATATCCATGCAAGACCTCAAATTCAATTTCAAATATAAATTGGAAAACGAAATGACCAACCGCCTGGTATATGTCTTCACAATAACCGTCGATCACGAAAACCAACTGAAACGTGACAAAGGAGAAGCCGGCAAACTATGGACCATCCAGCAGATTGAACAAAACATCGGGCAGAACTACTTCTGCCATTGCTTCGAAGACGAATACAATCGTGTTTTTTCAATGATTGATGAATGTGGCGGAAACTTTTCCACACACAATGCTCACTGATAGAGCAGGAAGATGCAGGGGATTTTAGTCAGATCGGGAGTATGTCCCTTCCAGTCCTTTACGCTCCGTGTTTTGATAAACTCTCCTTCGCACGTAATGTTGGCGGCAATACAAAGTTTCGTTTGAGGACGGCAATTCTGAAGAATATCGTCCAGCATCTTATTGTTACGATAAGGTGTCTCAATAAACAATTGTGTCTGATGCTCGGCGTAGACACGCTGTTCGAGTTGTTTCAGCTTCTTGGCACGTTCGGCTGGTTCAATAGGCAAGTATCCATTGAAGGCAAAGCTTTGCCCGTTGAAACCCGAACCCATGACTGACAGGATGATGGACGAAGGACCTACAAGCGGCACTACCTTCAAGCCCTTGCGTTGGGCAATGGCTACCACATCGGCACCCGGATCGGCCACGGCAGGACAACCCGCTTCAGAAATAACTCCCATAGATAAACCGCCCTCAAGCGGTTTCAGATAGCCCGAAATATCCGCAGGAGACGTATGTTTGTTGAGCGGATAAAAAGTCAGGGCATCAATATCAATGTCCTTGTCTACTTTCTTCAGAAAACGACGGGCCGAACGGACATCCTCCACAATGAAGTGGCGGATACCCACTATGATTTCCTTGTTATATCCAGGCAAGACCTTCTCCCAGGGAGTGTCGCCCAAGGTAACGGGCAGCAGATAGAGTGCGATTTCCATTAAATGAATTGAAAATGGAGAATTGAAAATTGAAAATGAAAAATTCATCCTCCATTTAATTCTCCATTCTCAATTTTCAATTTTCAATTATAAAATTTTATCCGTAGATAATATTTCCGTTAGCATCCTTGTACTCGTCGAGACCTTTCTCGTAAGTAGCCATGGCACGGAGGCTCATACCCACGCTGGAGAAACCACCGTCGTGGTAGAGGTTCTGCATAGTAACCTTGCGGGTAAGGTCAGAGAACATCACGATGCAATAGTCGGCACATTCGTCGGCCGAAGCGTTACCCAGCGGAGACATACGGTTGGCGAAGTCGAACAATTTGTCCATACCCTTCACACCTGAACCAGCCGTAGTCATTGTAGGTGACTGAGAGATGGTGTTCACACGCACGTGGTGTTCACGTCCGTAAATGTAACCGAAGCTGCGTGCGATAGACTCAAGCAGAGCTTTAGCGTCAGCCATATCATTGTAGCCATAGAAGGTACGCTGGGCAGCCACGTAACTCAAAGCCAGGATAGAACCATAGTCGGCAATAGCACCCAGTTTCTTGGCAGCCTGTATCATCTTGTGGAAAGACACGGCAGAAATATCCAGTGTCTTGCTCAGCATATCGTAATCCAAATCGTCATACGTACGTTTCTTACGCACGTTGGGAGACATTCCGATGGAGTGAAGTACAAAGTCAACCGGTCCGCCCAGCACTTCCATGGAGCGCTTGAACACGTTCTCCAGATCTTCTACGCTGGTAGCGTCGGCAGGGATTACCTCACAATGCAACTTCTCGGCCAGGGCAGATACTTCGCCCATGCGGACAGCTACAGGAGTGTTAGACAACGTAATGGTTGCACCCTCTTCAACAGCTTTTTCTGCAACCTTCCAGGCAATGGACTGCTCGTTCAGAGCACCGAAAATAATGCCTTTTTTTCCTTTCAATAAATTGTAACTCATACCTATTTTTATAAAGTTCACGCCGCAAAGATAGGAAGTTTCCACGTAAGTTTCTTGAAAAACAAGGAAAGAAAGTGGCTGAATGACAAAAAATACACCTAAACCAACAAATAATACACACGAGACAGAGAACATTACGGTACTTTTGCAATGGTAAAAATTAAAAAGATATCACGAATGAACACATTTGTCAAGAAGTTATTGGTGCTTGCCAGCGCAATTGTCCCTGTGGCCTGCGCACAACAGGCGGAAACCACGCAATGCAAAAGCAGCATTGACAACAGTATCTACGAGAACCTTCCCTTCAGTATGCCCCAAGTCATCCAACCGTCTTTCCCCGACTATACGGTCAATATCAAAGACTTTGGAGCCCAAGCCGATGGCAAGACGCTGAACACCCAAGCCATTAACGACGCCATCAAAGCCGTCCACGAAAAGGGAGGAGGCAAAGTGGTCATCCCTGAAGGTTTATGGCTGACGGGGCCCATCGAACTGCTGAGCAACGTTAATCTTTATACAGAAAAGAACGCACTGGTATTGTTTACAGACGATTTTCAAGCTTATCCCATCATAAAAACTTCGTTCGAAGGACTGGAAACACGTCGTTGCCAGTCGCCCATTTCGGCACGAAACGCTGAAAACATCGCCATCACAGGCCATGGCGTGTTCGACGGCTCAGGCGACAGCTGGCGCCCTGTCAAGAAAGGCAAAATGACATCCTCGCAATGGAAGACGCTTGTTGCCTCGGGCGGTGTAGTGGAAGATGATATCTGGTATCCCACTGAAGGTTCACTCAAGGGCGCCAAAGCCTGCAAAGAATTCAACAACCCCGTCGGCATCGAAACCGACGAAGAATGGGATGAAATCCGCCCCTGGCTTCGCCCCGTCCTGCTCAACATTGTAAAAAGCAAGAACGTCCTGCTCGAAGGCGTGACTTTCAAGAACTCACCCAGCTGGTGCCTGCACCCCCTGTCGTGCGAACATATCACGATCAACAACGTCAAGGTGTTCAACCCTTGGTATTCACAAAACGGCGATGCGCTCGATTTGGAATCGTGCAACAACGCCCTGATTATCAACAACGTGTTCGATGCAGGCGATGACGCCATCTGCATCAAGTCCGGCAAAGACGAGGACGGCCGCAAGCGCGGAGAGCCCTGCCAGAATGTTATCGTGAAGAACAACGTTGTCCTGCATGGACATGGCGGCTTCGTGGTAGGTAGCGAGATGTCGGGCGGCGTGAAGAACATTTACGTGGCCGACTGCACTTTCCTGGGCACCGACGTAGGCCTGCGTTTCAAGAGCACCCGAGGACGTGGTGGCGTGGTAGAAAACATCTACATCGACCGCATCAACATGATAGATATCCCTCATGAAGCTCTGCTGTTCGACCTCTTCTATGGCGGCAAGGGAGCAGGTGAAGAGACCGAAGAGGAGCTGGCTGGACGCATGAAAGCCGCCATCCCGCCCGTGACAGAAGAAACACCCGCTTTCCGCGATATCCATATCTCGAACATCACGGCCAGCAACATAGGTCGGGCCATGTTCTTCAACGGCCTGCCTGAAATGCCGATATGCAACGTCAACATCAAGGACGTAGTCATCAACGACGCCAAGCAGGGTATTGTCATCAGCCAGGCAGAAAACGTAACGATTGACAACACGCAAGTAAATACACAAGGAGAAGTGTTGCAGGTAAAAGACTCCAAGAATGTGAAAGTTAACGGAAAAACCTACCATAACGAATAACATCAACCCACCGGCATAAATCAACACAACTAACGGTATAGAGGTTTCATTAAGATCGCCCCCTGTGGTCTGTCACATCAGGCCGCAGGGGCGAAATTCTTTATGATTGAATTGGAGAAATCATCGCAAACTTTCATTTTTTTGATTACTTTTGTAACAAAGTAATTTAAAAAGTCACATACACATCATGAAAAAAGAACTATTTGCCCTGCTGGGCATCCTTTGCGGTAGCTGCATGCTAATGACCGCACAAGAAACGACACAACTGAAAATCAAACTCGAGAACACAGGCGACCGCACACAAAAGGATGCGCCCGTAGTCATCCGCCTCGACCAAACGGGAGCTACCTTCCAGGTACGTTCGGCCGTGGTCATGGACAACAAGCAGGAAATCCCCTCCCAGCTGGACGACCTCAACGGCGACCTGAAGGCGGACGAACTGGCCTTTGTCATTGACATACCTGCCCACACGAATAAAGAATTGACCCTCACCCTTTCCTCTGCCAAACCTACCAAACAATACCCCGCCCGCGTATTCGCTCAAATGCTGGCACGCGACGCCAAGAACAACCGCCACGCACCCGTACAATCCATCACCGTACCTGGCACGACAGATTTCTATAGCATGGTACACGGCCACGGCCCCATGTTCGAATCCGAGCTCGTAGGCTATCGCGTCTACTTCAATGAAAAACAGACTCTTGACCCCTACGGCAAGTTCAACAAAGGCATGGAACTGAAGGAAAGCCAGTTCTATCCCAACGATGAACAGTTGGCACGCGGCTTTGGCGACGACGTGTTGCTCGTGGGAAATAGTTGCGGCATCGGCGCCCTCAAGGGCTGGGACGGACAGAAGGCCACCCACGTGGCACCTGTCGCCTTCCGCACGGAGCGCATCCTGGCCTATGGTCCTATCCGCACCGTTGCGGAGGTGGAGGCCAAAGGATGGGAATACCAGGGGAAAGAACTGACCATGACCCACCGCTACATCCTCTATGCCGGCCATCGCGACCTGCGCATCGAGACCTCCTTTGCAGAACCGCTGGAGGAAGAAACCTTCTGTACAGGCGTGCAAAACATCATGGGCAACGAAACCGTCTCCTACTCTGACCACAAAGGACTGGTAGGTAGCTGGGGAAGACACTGGCCCGTCAACGACACGGTGAAATATGCCAAGGAAACCATCGGCATCGCCACCTACATTCCACAAAAATATGTCCGCAAGGAAGTGAAGGACAAGGACAATTTCCTCTACACCGTCTCTGCACCTGGTAGCGACAACTTCTATTACTACACCATGTTCACCTCGCGCAAGGAAACCTTCGGCTATCCCACCTCGGAAGCTTGGTTCGAGTACATGCAGGAGTGGAAGGAAGAGTTGGAAAATCCGATAAAAGTTACCATCATCCGTTGAGTGTAAAACAGCCTTCGTGCGTATAAATACCCAAACGATAAACCTGTCTATCATGAATTTGTCAAAAGCACTATTAGGACTCAGCTTGTTGGTCGGCCTGCCACTGGCCGCCCAACAGACGGAAAACTACGTATCGAAGGTATGGGTGGCCGACCAGGGCGACGACACCTACAAGAACCCCGTCCTCTATGCCGACTACTCCGACCCCGATGCCTGCCGCGTGGGCGACGACTTCTACATGACCTCGTCGAGCTTCAACTGCCTGCCGGGCCTCCAGATCCTCCACTCCAAGGATCTGGTGAATTGGACCCTCATTGGCGCGGCCATCCCCTATAAACTGACTCCTGAAAGTACGCCCGAACGACCTGAACATGGCAACCGCGTATGGGCCCCCTCCATTCGCCACCACAACGGCGAGTTCTACATCTTCTGGGGCGACCCCGACCAGGGCGCCTTCATGGTGAAAGCCAAAGACCCTAAGGGGCCGTGGACAGAACCTGTACTCGTAAAGGCCGGCAAAGGCATTATCGACACCTGCCCCTTGTGGGATGACGACGGCAAAGT
>UMEP01020185.1_pt1 | contig 87220 bp, 71 predicted proteins | sample 1964771 | NCBI WGS metagenome assembly UMEP01 (sample SAMEA4836022, study PRJEB28245) | human gut metagenome | biome: gut microbiome; material: fecal sample | place: Denmark | collected 2008 | reverse complement strand
TTAATTGTTTAACTCGTCCCATTTTAACGGGACACTAATGAGTTTAAATAATAAAAAAATCGGAGAAAAGCTCCGATTTTTTTGTTGTACTAATTATTAACTGATCCTCCAACAATATCAAGTAACTCGTTAGTGATCGCTTGTTGTCGACTTTTATTGTATTGTAAGTTTAGTTCACGAAGAAGCTCATCTGCATTATCAGTAGCAGTTTGCATGGCAACCATGCGTGCAGCATGTTCACTTGCATTGCTGTCTAATAATGCTGTATAGATCATCAGGTGTAACAACTTCGGTATTAATAGGGCCAAAACCGTATTCATATCAGGCTCAACGATGAAGTTGTCATTTAGGGGAGTCACTTCTTCTTTTTCAGTAATGGTCTTCTTGCCATTTTTTCTTAAATACTCTTGTGCTTCTAGAGTTGCTATATTTGAAGATAAATCTCGCTCATCGTCAAAATCTAATTCACTTTGAACGTCAATTGGTAAAAATGTCTTGCGCGTAAGAATTTGTGAGCCTGCACTTTTAAAATGATGATATATCATTTCTACACGATCGACATCACCATTAATAAATTTTTCTGCAAGCGACTCTGCCAACTTAATGCAAGGATTAATGTTCGGCTTGTCAGCTATTTGTGAAAAATCGCCACCACATTTTAAACCAAGTTTGGCTACCTTTTCTGCAACCTTCCGTCCGATGGGGTAAATAATGATATTTTCAATACCTGATTGGCTATATTCATTAATCACCTGCTGCATCATCTTAATTATATTGGCATTAAATCCTCCACATAGACTGCTATTTGATGAATATACCACTAACGCTACACTTTTTACAGGTCGTTTTAAGCTATATTCTGTAGTTGCGTCAATCTCAGATGCTAGAAAACTTTTTAATATATGTTCAAGCATGGATTCATAAGGCAACATGTTCTCAATCATGACTTGTGCATGATGCAGTTTAGATGATGCAACCATCTTCATAGCACTCGTAATTTTACGAGTGCTATTTACAGATGATATGCGGTTTTTTATTTCTTTAAGTGACGGCATAAATCAATTAACTTTTATATTGCCCTGCGATATCAGCCATTACGGATTCAATGATCTTAGTTTGTTCTTCATCGATTTTCCCGCTGGCTAATACGTCTATAACATCAGTATGTGATGTACGCATTTTATCTAAAAAGGTGTCTTGGCATTCACGTATGTTTTCAACCGGAACGTCGTGCATTAGGCCATGTGTTCCGCAATAGAGAATTGCAACTTGCTCACCAACAGGCATTGGACTGTACTGTGGCTGTATAAGCAGTTGGTTGTTTTTTCTACCTCTGTCAAGAGTCATAGCGGTAACAGCATCCATGTCGCTGGAAAATTTCGAAAATGATTCAAGTTCCCTATACTGAGCTTGGTCGATTTTCAAAGTTCCAGCTACTTTTTTCATACTTTTTATCTGCGCAGATCCACCAACACGGCTAACCGATATACCAACATTAATTGCAGGTCTGAAGCCTTGGTTGAATAAATCTGTTTCAAGATAAATCTGACCGTCCGTGATGGATATCACATTGGTTGGTATGTAAGCAGATACGTCACCAGCTTGAGTCTCAATTATAGGTAATGCTGTAAGTGAACCTCCACCTTTTACATGGCCTTTCATACATTCTGGTAAGTCATTCATCTGCTCGGCAACTTCTTGCTGGTCATTAATTCTTGCAGCACGTTCAAGTAAGCGGCTGTGTAAATAAAAAACGTCACCTGGATATGCTTCACGTCCTGAGGGTCGTTTCAAGATGAGTGATACTTCACGATAAGCTACAGCCTGTTTTGACAAATCGTCATATACAACCAAAGCCGATAATCCTCTGTCTCTGAAATATTCACCAATTGCAGCTCCTGCAAAAGGTGCATAATATTGCATTGCTGCAGGGTCTGCTGCGGTTGCTGAAACGACAATTGTATACGGCATTGCACCATGCTCTTTTAAAGTTGATACTAATGCAGCTACAGTTGAAGCCTTTTGGCCTATTGCAACATATATACAATAAACAGGCTTGCCAGATTCATAAAATTTCTTTTGGTTTATGATTGTATCAACAGCAATAGCCGTTTTGCCTGTCTGTCGGTCACCAATAATCAGCTCGCGCTGTCCTCTACCTATTGGGATCATTGAGTCCACTGCTTTCAACCCTGTCTGTAAAGGCTCCTTTACAGGTTGGCGGTATATTACACCTGGGGCTTTGCGGTCCAAAGGCATTTCAAACGAATTTGTAAGGTCAATTTCTCCTTTACCGTCAATTGCTTGTCCTAGTGGGTTTATAACTCTTCCAAGCATATTGTTGTTTACTTTTATGCTTGCAATGCGTTTTGTTCGCTTTACATGCATACCCTCCTTAATGCCTGAAGTCGGACCCAATAGCACGCAACCAACATTGTCTTCTTCAAGGTTCATGACAATTGCCATAGTACCGTTCTCAAATTCGAGGAGCTCGTTTGCTTCTGCATTACGCAATCCGTAAATGCGGGCAACACCGTCACTTACTTGCAAAACGGAACCTACCTCATCGAACTTTGCACTGTCACTTATACCCTTAAGCTGATCAAGAAGAACTTGAGATACTTCGCTGGGTTTTATTTTATCTGACATATTATTTTAAATTTATTACTTTAGCTGTGACAGAATGGATGTCAATTTTGATTTAACACTCATGTCTAATCTATAAGTGTCATACTCTATGATGAATCCGCCAATTATTGATGGATCTTCTTCTATTTCAAAATCCACTGTTCCATTTGTCTGACTTTCTACCAACTTACGTAACTTCTGTTCTGTAGTTGAAGTTACAGCTGTGGCAGTAGATAGTTTTGCACGGATTAGTTTTTTCTGCCTTCTATATAAAGTGATATATGAATTGGCTATAAATTGTATAGTACTCTCGCGGTCTTCTTTTAAAAGAAGCTTTATGAATTTTTTTGTTAACTCATTTGATGAATTCCCAGAAGCCAATAATAATATTTTCTCCTTAACTTCTTTCGAGAGCATAGGATTATCTATGGTAAACCTAAGTTCTGGAACATCAATGTAGCTTTTTGCTAGAGCCTGCATTTCATGATATACCTTATCCTCAAATTTTGCTTCAGTACTTGCTTTAAGCAAAGCACGGGCATATCTTACCGATATTAATCCTAAATCCATAATCAGTTATTTTTGTGGGCATTAGAAATTTCATCCAGCATACGGTCAATCAAATCCATCTGCGTCTTGTCGCTTGACAGTTTTTCACGTAGAATCTTTTCCGCGATTTCGACGCTAAGTGTAGCTACTTGTTTACGAATGTCGCTGATGGCTGCCCTTTTTTGGTTCTCAATCTCGATTTTTGCTTCAGAAAGCAGCCTGTTGCCTTCTTCGTGTGCTTTGTCTTGAGCCTTTTGAACGATAGCATCTCTTGTAGCTGCAGCTTCTTTTAGAATTTGAGCTTGTTTTTCGCGTGCTTCTTGCAAGAGTACCTCGCTCTCAGCTTTGATATTGGCTAGTTTTTCATTTGCTTCATGAGCTTTACGCAGACTTTCATCAATGTAAGCTTTGCGGTTGTTGACCATATTGACAATTACAGGAAAACCGAATTTCCATAAAATGCCTAAGACAACGAGAAAAACAATCGCCATCCAAAACAGCAAACCAAAATCAGGGGTTATTAATGACATAAGCTGTTAAGATTTCTATTACTTAATCTCTCTATTACACGAAAAGTGCAAGCAATGCGATGATGACAGCGAAGAATGCTACACCTTCGACAAGAGCAGCTGCGATAATCATCGATGAACGTAGTTCACCCATTTTTTCAGGTTGGCGGGCCATGGCATCCATTGCTTGTCCACCGATTCTACCGATACCGATACCTGCACCTATTGCGGCTAAACTACCACCTATTGCTGCACCCAATTTTGCAATTTCTGCTGCTAATAATAATGAAATCATAATCAAAATTTTTTAATTGTTATTGTTGTTGTTTTATTAATGATTTGCATGTTCATGAACATGTGCAAGTGAGATGAATACAGCACTAAGCATTGTAAATACTAATGCCTGTATGAAGCATACAAGTACTTCAAGAAGCATCATAAAGATACTCATGCCAACGCTTACAACTGTCATTAAAGATCCTGCTACCATATTTATGCCAAACATGATGAAAATTATGCTTGCAAGTGAAATTGCAATTGCATGTCCTGCCATCATATTGGCAAAAAGTCGTATCATTAGTGCCAAAGGCTTGGTGAAAATACTAAAAAATTCAATGAACGGCATCAACGGTACCGGTACTTTTAACCAAGTTGGCACTTCTGGCCAAAATATTTCCTTCCAATATGCTTTTGTACCTGTAAAGTTCGTTATCAGGAATGTACAAAGAGCTAAAAAGAATGTTATTGTTATATTTCCTGTTAAATTTCCTCCTCCCGGTGGGAATGGTACTATTCCCATAATGTTTGCAAGGAATATGAAGAAAAAACATGTTAACAAATATGGAGCATATTTGTCTGTTTCTTTACCTAGAGTTGCTTTGATTACATCATCGTAGATATACATGATAAACATGTGCATTAGTCCGGTGAATCCTTTTGGTGCTGGATCCTCAGGTCTATGTTTCTTACACCAATTAGCAGGAATAAGTATGCAAATAATAAGTAATATAGCATCAATAAACAAGACTACAACTGATTTTGTAATAGAAATGTCTAATGGCCGAACTTCGTTATTATTAATGTTTTCACATATTTTATTCTCATTGTTTTTACTTCCAGATATATATAAGCCATACGGGCCAGGACGATTACCTTTAGCGTCTTTATTTTCTGCAAACTCATTACTGCTAAAGACATGCCAGCCTGTTGAACTTTTTACAATAACAGGAAGATGCAACGTTACATGATGCCCGTTTATTGTCGTAATGTGCCAATCATATGAGTCTTGTATATGCCCGAACAAGATTTCCTTAAGGTCTATGCCTTTTTTTTCTTCAGCTTGTCCAGAAGCATAAATCGGAGTCACTAAGGCCATCAGAAGTATGACAAAAAGAAAATACCTGATTCTTTTCATTTTTCAGTCTTTAGATTGTTGTTCTTTTCAATGCGGGCAAAAAATATGCTGTCGAATATAAGCATTACTAAATAATAGGCTATAAACAGTAATATAAAACTGCGTATGCCTTCACGGTCATTTTGATTTATCAAACAGAATGATATTATGACAATTGCAGATGTAATCAAACGTGCTGATGATGCTGCAAGGTAAAATCTTCCAATGGCTGTAGGGGCAGATTTTGCAATATGCTTCCATGTGTACCCATAGGTTAAGTTTATTATTACAGTGTACAATGCGATGATTGCCAAAGCTTTTGTCAACGAGACATTTAACCAATTAACACTTATGGCTATACTTGTAGCAAATGTTATTGCTGCAACAATCCATAAACTTTGTTTGATATAGCGTTTGCTCGTTTTGTCAATCTGCTTTATATCCATGACATTTAGTTCAATTCTACGCAAAGGCTCACCACATTTTTCTGGACTTCGACAAACCCACCTGTTATAGTGAGGCTTTTCTGTCCTTCTTCAGTGGTGTATTCGACAATTCCAGGCTGCAATGATGATATTATTGGTGCATGGTTGTTTAATATTTCAAAACAACCTTTAGTTCCTGGCACCAATACACTTTTTACAGGCCCGTCAAATTCAATTTTTTCTGGTGATATGATTTTTAGCTTCAATCCCATATTATTTGAATTTATCAATTTCCACCCTTAGCAGTTTCAAGAAGTTTTTTACCTTTTGCAATTGCGTCTTCTATTGTTCCAACATTCAAGAATGCTTGCTCCGGTAAATCGTCAACTTCGCCGTCAAGAATTGCGTTGAAACCTTTTATGGTTTCTTCTATCGGAACCATGACTCCTGGAAGACCTGTAAATTGTTCTGCAACAGTAAACGGTTGAGACAAGAAACGCTGTACTCTACGCGCTCTGTTAACGGTCAATTTGTCTTCATCTGAAAGCTCATCCATACCTAGAATTGCAATGATGTCTTGCAATTCTTTATAATGCTGCAGTATCTTTTTTACCCTTTGTGCACATTCATAATGTTCTTTACCTACAATCAGTGGGTCAAGGATTCTTGATGTACTGCCTAATGGGTCTACTGCAGGATAAATTCCAAGTTCTGCGATCTTTCGGCTAAGTTCTGTTGTAGCATCTAGGTGGGTAAATGTTGTTGCTGGTGCCGGGTCGGTCAAGTCATCAGCAGGAACGTAAACTGCTTGTACAGATGTAATACTTCCATTCTTAGTTGATGTAATTCGTTCCTGCATGGTTCCCATCTCACTTGCGAGTGTTGGTTGGTAACCTACTGCTGATGGCATACGTCCTAACAAAGCTGATACTTCTGAACCTGCTTGGGTGAAACGGAAAATGTTGTCAATGAAGAACATTATATCCGTAGCTTCACCATCTTTACCACCATGATCACGGAATTCTTCTGCAACAGTAAGACCTGATAATGCTACTGAAGCACGTGCGCCAGGTGGCTCATTCATTTGGCCGTAAACAAGCGTGGCTTGTGACTTTTTCAACTCTTCCGGATCAACTAAAGACAAATCCCATTTGCCTTCTTCCATTGCCTTTCTGAATTTTTCGCCATATCGGATAACGCCGGATTCTAGCATGTCTCTTATGAGATCGTTACCTTCTCTAGTACGTTCTCCTACACCTGCGAATACGGAATATCCATTGTGCCCTTTGGCAATGTTGTTGATAAGCTCCATAATAAGTACGGTCTTACCTACACCTGCACCTCCAAATAAGCCTATTTTACCACCCTTCATATATGGCTCCAAAAGGTCGATAACCTTTATACCTGTAGCCAACATTTCTTTGTGGGTTGATAACTCTTCAAATTTTGGCGCTTCACGATGAATAGGGTAGGCTCCTTTCATGTCCAAAGGCTTCATGCCGTCTATCGGCTGGCCGATGACGTTCATCATGCGTCCTTTGATTTGTTCTCCAGCAGGCATCTGTATAGGGTGGCCTGTTGAAACGGCTTCCAAGCCACGTTGAAGACCGTCGGTGTTATCCATAGCTACACACCTTACAGTATCTTCACCAATATGTTGCTGCACTTCGATAATTAATTCACGGCCATCAGGACGCTTTATTGAAAGTGCATCATAAATTTTAGGTAACATCTTCTCAGGATCACCTCCGTTTGTGTCAAAATAGACATCAATAACAGGACCGATAATCTGGGAAATATGTCCTTTAATTTGTTCCATAAATATTTGCCTTTTTAAGTGTATTTTTTCAAAACGCAAAGTTACTAAATAGTTCTTTCACTGCAAAAAAAAAACGAACAAACTTTTGTCAAGTAAACGTATATTTGCATTCTTCAAAAGACATTTTAATAACTTTTATTGTTGTTAGATATATTATATGCTTAATTCGTCCAAAACGGTAATTAATTTTTTATCGAATGGCTTGTCTGAACGTATTGCCTCACTAAGTGGCACGTAAACAATTTCATTGTTGCGAACACCAACCATTACGTTCCTTTGTCCTTGAAGTATGGCGTCAATTGCACCAACACCAGTGCGGCTAGCAAGGATGCGGTCATGTGCAGATGGCCTTCCACCGCGTTGAAGATGACCGAGGATGGATACTCTAACGTCATAGTCTGGAAATTCATTTCGTACGCGGTCTGCATAATACAAAGCTCCGCATTTGGGACTTTCAGACACAATTACGATACAACTTTTTTTACTTTTTCTTATTCCACGTTCCATAAATCGCGCAAGTTGGTCTACGTCGGTGGAGTCTTCTGGAATAATTGCTGCTTCTGCGCCTGCAGCTATTGCACTATTTTGTGCAAGGAAACCCGCATCTCTTCCCATTACTTCTATGAAAAATATTCTTTCATGGCTTTGGGCTGTGTCACGTATTCTGTCTACGCACTCGACGATTGTATTAAGTGTTGTGTCGTATCCAATTGTTGAGTCTGTACCATATAAATCGTTGTCAATTGTACCAGGTAAACCGATACAGCATATATCATATTCTTGTGCAAAATACATGGCACCTGTAAGCGAGCCGTTGCCTCCGATCACGATTAATGCATCAATTCCATTAGCAATCATGTTATCATAAGCTTTTTTCCTGCCTTCAGGTGTTTTGAATTCATCACTCCTCGCTGTTTTAAGTATTGTACCTCCTGACATTATGATGCCACTGACATTCTCAGTGGTAAAGTTGACAATTTCATTGTTTATTAGTCCGTCATATCCACGGTAAATACCTTTTATATTGAAACCTTTGCATATTCCAGCTCTTGTCACAGCGCGTATTGCTGCATTCATTCCTGGAGCATCGCCTCCGGATGTCATAATTCCAATTGTCTTAATTCTACTCATAACTTATGTATTGATTATAAATTCGTTAATTAAAAAGCCACATTAGAATCAAACCTATCATGCTACCGATAAGTGCAATAAAGCCAACATTCTTGAAATACCATCCAATATGTACACGCTCCATTTTCATCAGGGCAAGTCCGCTCACGGAACCTAATGGTAGTATGTTTCCTCCCATTGCGGAACAAAATGCTATTATCTTCCAATAAATGCCGTTTTGTGCAAATGAAGACATATACGCCGGATCTGAAAGTTGCATTAATTTATCGGCATTAATTATAGGATAGAGTGATATGAAACTCATACATGTGGCAAAGGAGTCAAGTACGCAGCTGATGCATGTAGTCATTACGCCCATAAGCCAAACATTATGTATGTTCGTATCACAGAATTTGGCTATTTGTGAAATAATACCAGTTTCATGGACTGCTCCGATCGCCATCATGATTCCCATAACGAAAAGCATTAGCTGTATAACTCCGTATTGCAGGGCTCGTGGAACAGGACGCTGTATCATTTGATCAGCATTCATCAGTTTGTGGTTGAAAATTTCGTTTACTATCCATAAAACAGACAGGACACATAATGCACCAAGAAAAGGACTGAGTTTTGTTATGTTGTGGAATGTCGGAATAAACCACAATCCACCTATTCCTAAAATAAGCATTACTATACGTTGCCATTTGTTCAAATTTGTGTCGTCGCCACGGTATGGCATAGTAGTACATTGCAGGTCTATATGCTCAGGTAGGCTTCTGCTTAGCCAATATGTCGGAAGCCCCCATGCTATGAGGCATGGCAATGCGAGTGCGGCGGAAAAGTTGGTTGCGGTAACAGCGCCAGTGCTCCATAATACAAGTCCGTTTGGATCTCCAATCACGGTCAGCAAACCGCCACAATTTGCCGCCAGAACGATTGCGCATCCGTAAATCATTCGTTGTCTGCGGTTGGGGAGGAGCTTGTGCATGATGACAAGCATCATTGTGGTTGTGGTTAAATTGTCAAGGTTTGCTGAAATGATGAATGTCATTATTGCCATAATCCATAACAGTTGCTTGCTGTTACGTGTCTTAAGCAATTCTTGCAGGAAATCGAAACATCCATTGTTGTTCAGAATTTCAACAATTGTCATTGTTGCTAGCAGGAACAATACTATTTCTGAACTTTTACCGACATACTTTATGAATATATCTTGGGCGATGTATTCTTTAACAGATAATCCGGACGGAGTTCCGCCTCCTAGAAAATTTAGATATTCTTCTGGGTGTTGTGACATGACAAAGTCTGTCCCGTAACATATATAAAGCACCCAACCAGCTGTGCCTACAAACATAGCTATGGCAGCACGGTTAACGTTTGTCGCGTATCCCGTGGCAATGAGGACATATCCTATTAATAAAATTGATACTATTACAAGTGCCATGACCTTTTCATAATCTAGCTACAAAATTACGAAATAATATCATAACTTGAAAAAATATGGTTGGAAAATGTTCAAGTTAATGAGATTTTAACCAATATAATGTTGTCTTTATATTTGTTGTATTCAGGCGTTAAATTTGAAACAAAAAAGGGACTATTGCCTAGTCCCTTTTTTACTATACCAGTATTATTATAATTCAATGTCCTTATACAAATATCGTTTGATACTTTTCTTAGGCGTTTTTTCAAATTCTTCGTCTTGAAGTTTAAATGTGGATATTCTGCTGAAAGAGGGTATGGCTTGGTTCAGTTCTATAAGATTCTGTTGCATGATTTGTTGTAAATCATCTTTTGATAAACCTAAGCTGTTTGCTTCATCATAGTCTGGATAAATCAGAGCTACGAGCTTGTCGCCGTTTTGTACGATCAAGCTTTCGACTACAAGCGTCATACTGTTCAGCTTGTCTTCAATCTCTTCTGGATATATGTTTTGCCCGTTAGCTCCTAGCAACATGTTCTTGCTTCGTCCCTTGATGAATACATAACCATCTTTGTTCATTAGTGCAAGGTCGCCGGAGTGGTACCATCCTTCATCGTCCAAGGCCTGCCGGGTAGCTTCTTCATTTTTATAATAACCCAGCATCGTGTTGGTGCCTTTAGCTAGTAGTTCTCCTGGAATGTTTTCTGGATCAGGGCTGTCGATTTTCACTTCCATATGTATTACAGCTTTGCCGCACGAAGTTGGTACAAAGTCTTTCCAATCGGAGTATGTTATTATTGGAGCGCATTCGGTAGCTCCATATCCAACTGTTATCGGAAAGTCTATGCTTTTTAAGAATGATTCCACCTCCTTATTAAATGGAGCTCCACCTACGACTATCTCGTACAGGTTGCCACCGAAAGCATCGAACACTTCTTCGCAAATGCGTTGCTTTAATTTTTTGCTGATAACAGGCATGTTCATAAGCAGGCGCATTTTGTGTGTCTGTATTTTTGGAAATACTCTTTTCCTTATGATTTTTTCGATGACAAGCGGTACTGCAATGATTATTGACGGTTTGATTTCTTTGAAAGCCTGTGCAATTATTGCTGGGCTCGGTAGACGCGTCAGGAAGAATATATGGCATCCATGGCAGAATTGGAATAAAAATTCGAACGACATTCCGTACATGTGTGCCATTGGCAGAATGCTTACGGTATTCGATCCTTTTGCTACATGTGAACCTAGCATTTTAAGCGTGAAGTCAAGGTTGCCCCATAAGGCGCGGTAGGGTAGCATAACGCCTTTTGAGAAACCTGTTGTTCCACTAGTATAATTAATTAGGGCAAGTTCATCCGGGCTTTCTTCGATATAATAATGTACATTATTCGGACGGAATGCTTTAGGATATTTTTTCCCGAACAATTCGTTAAGGTGTTCTCTTGCAAATGTAAGCTTGTCAGTCCTTGATACTAGTAATGAGTAATCGGGGATGTGAATGACCCCTTCAATATTGGGCATTTTAGTTGCATCGATGGTTTTAGCAACGACGTCGCCAGCAAATAAAAGTTTCGATTCACTGTGGTTTACCACATTATACATTTGTTCGGGTGTAAACTCATGCTGTATAGGTACAGCGACTGCCCCATACGTTAATGTAGCAAGAAAGGCGACTGCCCAATTGGCACTGTTGCGTCCACATATGGCGATTTTATCACCTTTTACAATGCCACTGTTTTCAAACATAATATGCAGCTTTTCGATTTTTCTTGCTACATCTTTATATTGCAGCGTTACGCCCATGTAGTCAGTCAAAGCATCGAGATCCCAGTTTTCGATGACGCTTTTCTCGATATACGAGTTAAAACTTGGTATTAATTCCATTGCACAAAATTCAAAAATTTGTGCAAAGATAGATTATTTTATGCACATATCAAAATTATTTGTGCAATATTTTCCACAGAAAAAGTGGTTTGATTTGGCTCTCATTTTTGTTCGTTACATATTATGCTAAACATGTTCTTTTTGGGAAAAAATATGTCTAGATCTTATTTTATTAAATCAAACATGAAATTGATGCTTATTGTTCAGTCGTATGTTCTGTACGCTTTTCCACCATGCGTATTTATTCTTTTATGTTGTTGCATTAAATACATGTAGTTTTTTGTTTACGTCGGTAATGATATTGTTTAAGAGTTTGTGCAATATTATTTTAATGGTTTTAGATAAAAGATGTATTATTAATACGAATTGATTGTTAATTGTATTTTCGATGTGTGACAGGGCTATGAAATGTTGATGTTTTTTAGTGGTAAAGTATTTGTAAGTTTAATAATGAATAGTATTGCGGAATTATAGTGATTTATATACTACTGTGGCTGATTGTATATATTGGGCGCGCTTTGCTTCTATATTAAAATCTGTTGATTTGTGTGATTAATACTGCTTGTTTTTGATGCTAAATTAACCGCTTTTTAGACAGCATACTGCCGCTTTATTAAAGTTAAACTGTAATGCTGATTATTATAAAATAAGTTAAGGGCGGTTTTATTAAAAAATGTTTTCAGTTCAATATGACTATCTGTTTTTGTGTTGCAGTTAACCTGGCATGTATGTTAACATGCCAGCAGTATGTCTTAAAGTGTAGTGAAGTCTTTTTTATGACATGATTTGTATACATAATGCCCGCTTTAGTTAGGGCTATGTATTTTTTAACACTACTTCCGTACATGGTTTATTTAAAAGAGCATAATGTACAACAATAATTAGGGTAAAAAGGAAATAGTTAGTATCATTTCTGTTATGGGGTAATGTTGGGTTTTTATTTTTAGTGATTATCCGGACTTACGTTATATAAAACGTATTTATAAATTAAAGGCTGCAGAAATATTGTAATTCCTGCAGCCTACAAATGTTATTTGATAAATCTTATTCAGCGTATGTTATATCCATTTTCTGAACTCTTATCTGAGTTCCGCCGCTGTTTGTCGTATAGTCGTTTAACATCTTCCAGACATTTTCTGTTATGTCTGTGTAAAGCTGGTCGTTTCCTACATAGTCTAGTCCATTGTAGCTGTCACAGGTGATTACAATTTTTGCAATATTCTTGTATCCTGTGACGGTCATAGAGTTCAGTGCATACATACGCACGCCTTTTGTTGCGGAATAATATTTGGGAGCGTTGTTGCCGCCTTCCTGTGCAAAAGCGATTGTCGTACCGTCTTCAAGTGTTACTAGAGTAGGTTCTGTTGCGTTTTCCCAACCGTATGTGTTTAGGTCGCATGTTATTGTATTTGCGGATTCTGTGGCTTCTGGATTAACCATAGTTATGATATTGCCAGATTTTGTTACAGTGGCTAGTCCTTCACCGCTTGTGCCTGTGTCTTCGCCGGGATTCTCTCCTTCAGCCTGTCCTTCTTTCATCTTCAGGTTTTTAACTTCCCATGTGCCTGAGCTGCTTTCGCATGAATAGTATAATGCCATAACGACATTGTTTTTGCCTATGAATGAAGATGGTACGTTCGTTGAATATGTAGACCATGTGTTTCAGTCAAAACCTTCTGTCAGTGTGCCTGTTATATCTGTCCACTTGGTTGTCGAAGGATCGCCGGTATAGTTGTCTGTAATAAGTACCTTATTGTTGATGCCTTCGATAGGTGTGCCATAATTTGTCACGTATCTGAGAATATATTCAAATGTTATGTAGGCTCCTTTAGATGCGCTTAGGTCGACTGGTGATGATACTATGTAGCTTTCAGATGGTGTAGTTGTAGCACTTGCATTGTCGTAGCCTGTGGCTTTAGCTGTGCTGTAGTCTATTATCCATGGTGTTCCTTTTATTGTTTCAACTGAGAATGTACCGAAACTTGTAGAGAATGCCTCGTCTATATATGTTCCGTCAGCAGGGGTGTCCGGATTTTCTTCCTCTGCCTGGCCTTCCATAACTTCGATGCTTTTAACTTCCCATGTTGAAGACTGATTTTCTGAACATGTGTGGCGTAGTGCGATAACGATATTGCCGCCCATGTATGATGCCGGAATGTTTACGCTCTTTACTATGAAATCAAAGCTTGAGTTTAAACCGTCCGTGTTATAGTTAAGGGTTTCCCATGTAGCGGTGTTGACATCTCCAGAATAATTTTTACTTATAAGTATTGAGTTATTCGTATTGATGTCACCTCTTTCGTAATTTATTGCATGGTTGATTGTTATGTATGCGTTTTCAACATCTGTCATGTCAATTTCCGGACTTATAAGATATGTAACTCCAGCTTGGTTCTCTTTTTCTCCGTCACCATCGAAGTCCTGATATCCTGTAACCATTGCACTTGAATAGTCGTTGTACCATTTAAGCGAGCCGCTTGCTGATACTGATGTGAAATCTCCAAGTGAGTTTGTGAAACTTTGGTCAAGCAGTACCCCCTCTGGTAATTCTGTCCCTTCTCCATTGTTGTTCGGGTCATCATACGGTGATGGAACGTCTTCGCAACTCGTGAATGTGAACGCCATTATTGCAACGGCGAGCACTGAATACAATATCTTTTTCATAATAAAAAGTTTTCTTTGTTTATGTGTAATGTTATTTATTCTGCTTGTTTAAAATCTCCGTCTTGGCGCATCAGGATTTGCCATGTATCGCGGTAACGTGTAAATATGCCAACAAGGTCAACATTGCCTTCCGGCATCACTGATCCGGCAAAGTCAGCATAAGTACTTGTACGTACCACAAGTTTTGTGCTGTTGTTTACAGAACGATTTACCGCATTACCTGAAGTTACGTCATCTTCAGGCGCGAAAGTCTTATAGCCATTAGCTTCAGAGAGTTTAACGCTACGTGCAACCATAAGTCTTCCACAGTTCTCTTTCATATATTCTTCGTCATTGATTTTATTTATGTCAAATTCAAGTGTGTCAATTTTTGAAAGGTCTGCGGCACCCATCAGCTTAAAATGTTCCTGCCACAATGTTCGGTTCATACGGCTTGGGGATGTATATCCGCTATTGCTGGTATATGGAGTTCCAATTTGTGGCTGATTCCCATATGTTCCAATATATAGGTCTTTCAAATTTACAAGTATTTCCTGGCCGACAGGCAAGTATCCCCATAGACCTCCTTGGGCTATGCATATTAGTATTGCTCCAGTACCATCGTCAACAGCAATCTGATTGTAGATGTTGCCCCCTATGTCGTTTCCTGTAACTCGTGCTTTTATCTGTATGTCTTCTGTTATGCGAGCCGTGTCCGTCTGTTCGATTAAAGCATGTGAATACATGTCTTTCAGGTTGGCAATGGTAACAACGTTTGTTTCCTTTATATTGTTATTCCCGTATGGACACGTCGTACCAGTCGGGTCATTCCAGTCTTCTTCCATGCATGACACTGCTGTAGCTGCAATTAATGCGGCTGCTAGAATCTGTTTTGTATATTTAAGTATTTTCATGTCCGTTATTGTTTAGAATCTGTAAGTGATGTTCAGCATGCCATTTGTTCCGTAAGCATAGAATTTCATAGGATTCTTTGAGAATCGGTATGCTCGGATATTACCAGAGTTTGTATAATCGCTGCGGCTCTGCTCGTAACCGCCAGTACAGAGATTTTGGTTGTTAAGAATATTAGTTACCATAAGGTTGATTGAGAGTGATCCTCGTTTGAGGTAAATACTTCGACCGATTGAGCCGTCAACCATGAAACCTCCCTTACCTTTAGCCTGTTCAACAGCTGACGGCAGTACATTGCCATCATTGTCATAAATGTTGCCTGTAACGATCTGTCTTGTATCCAGTGTGCTGGCGTAGCGGTAGCTGGGTGAGTAAGATAGGTAGATGCGGTCGTAGTAATTGCAGTTCAGGTCGATAAACCATCCGCCTTTATGATAGCTAAGGCCGAGGCTGGCAGCTGTTAGGGGAGTGCCTGCGTCACGCATGTCTTTATTGTAGACAATTTCATCCGTATACTGGGCACTTGTAGAGTTCATGTACCTAACGTTTGAATTATTCGTGATTTTTGCTTCGCTGATTTGTCCGATAAGATTGATGTCGAATGAACTTGTTACTTTGAAGCGTAAACCTGCTTCAACACCTGAATATACTTTCTTGATGTTCGTTAATGAAACATAAGAGAAGGAGTTGATGTCATCGAAATAATAATTCTGCCAATCGGTTACGTCTGTCAAGTAGCTGTAATAAGCGTTAATGTTGGCATGCAACCATGAAGTTTGCAGCTGGTAACCTATTTCCGCGCTGAAAACCTTTTCGTTCTTAAGATTTGTTACGTAATCGTTGTTTATTTCAGGAGAAGCAAATGCCGTGCGTGCCTGTGGGGCGCGTGTTTCATAACCTGCTCCAACTGTCAGAGTGTTTCCTCGACCGAGATTAAAGCTTGTACCTAATTTCACACCTCCGTCAAGGAATTGTGCAACACCGCTCTTCCCGTATGAATTATTGGCTGCCAAACCGTTACGCATCTTTCCGTCACGTTGCATTGAAGTATAACCAATCTTTCCGGCAATAGTGTAATGCAAAATTCCCCAATCATGGCTAAAACTTGTCCAAGCTTTGGCATTATTTACAAACAAGTTATAGTCGTATCCGAAACGGTCGCCTTCGCCAATGATTGCGTTACGGTGGTTTAGGTCATATTGTATTTCGTCCGAATTGCGGTCGTAGGTTCCCAATGCATAGGTATTTATATTATGGTATGTCGTTGCACCTAGCAGGTCTTCCATGGTTTGGTAATGCATTCCTTTGTTTGTAGATGCCATGATGCCTACGTTCCAAAGCATGTTTTTCTTTAGCTGCTTATTGAGCGTGGATGCGAGCGTTAAAGTCAGTGCGTCATTGTGTTTTGCTTGGATGTAATAAATTGCATCTTGGCCTTGGGCTGCAGCTTGATTGTTTGAATAATACAGACGATCCCAGTTTATTTGGCGATTGGCTTTAGATGAAGTCCATAATGTATATGCTCTATTCCAGTCTTCCAATGCTTGCGGTGTACGGTTTGCTTCGTCTGTGTCATCCCACACGTCATAGTAACTACTTGGCATATTTTTCCAATAGTTTGGGTGTGGGTTGTCTGCGTTGTTATAATTCAATTTCGTACTCTGGTACATTGTGTATTTGCCAAGCAAAGATGTTGTCAGTTTTGTATTATGGTCAATGGTCCAGTCCCATGTCAGCATCGCTGTTGGTGAATAATCATTTACAACACGTGAATTACGTTTTTTCCCATTCTGGTATCCCCAATATGGATTGTAATAACGGTCATTTGCCAGCCAGTACATTTCATCAGTACCTGCACCTTGTGAAGCACGTTCGGTAGGGTTACCCCATGTAACAAGAGAGAGTGAGTGTTGTCCGTCTCCAAATACTTTCTCTACTCCGAAGAAGTAGGAGAGCGAGTTGTAGAATGTTCCTTCAACGTATCCTTCACTTGCCCAACGATAAGTTACGTTGGCGGAAAAGGCCCACCCCTTGTTGTTAAGGCCGGAGTTGAAGGTATACATGCCACGCAGGGTGTAATTGCGGTTAGCACCGCTTAATGTAAGCCTGTGGCCGGCAGGCATTGAAGCTGGACGGAAATTGTAATTGTTGGAGCCTCCCATTCCAGGCATGGAGAAGCGATTCCCTTCGAACGGCATTGCAGATTCCATGTTACGTGTCTGTTGGTTCAGTCCGCCGACCCACGAGTAACGGAACTGTCCTGTTTCCAAGTCGTTTATTGGAGTTCCGTTGATGTAAATGTCGTTATACTTTTGGTCGAATGCGCGGTAGCGGAATCGCATCGGCGAAAAGAGATAGCCTACTTCACTGGCGTAGATGTTCGAGTTGGAGTTGATTATGGACACGTTCTGCGACATGTCGTCGTCTTCGCCCAACTGAGCCTCCGTGAACGTGAAAGCTGTCTCGCTCATTACGGCTCCTTTACGCCCTATCGAGTCGTTTTGGGCCATAGCTAATGGGGTGTAGCATAGGGCTGCCACTGCTATTATCAGCTTGTTGTGCATAATTATGTTTTTTGTTAATACTCGTTGCAAAGTTAACCTAAATTGAATTAAATTCAAAACATTCGAGAATTTTTATGATCGATGTATGCAATTTTTAAAATCTATGTAAAAGTTTGTTTGATACAGTGATTACCCTTCACGGAAAAAGTCCAATGCTTCCGATATTTCTTCCTTTGTGGCCGTTTGGTTGATTTTAATGTTCCCTATTTCTGAAAGTAAGGTGAAATTGATTGTGTTAGCAGTGTTTTTTTTGTCGTGTTTCATCAATTCAACAAGGTAATCGTAATCTTTGCATGTGAAAGTGTATGTACCGTAATTCTCTTTAATATAATTAACTGTTTGACGCATTTGCTCGACAGGGAAACTGGTTTTTATGCAACTTAAATACAGCTCGCATATTAATCCGAATGCCACGGCGTATCCGTGAAGTAAAGGTTTGCCTTTTTCTAATGAAAATGCTTCGAAAGCGTGTCCTATTGTATGTCCTAAATTGAGGGATTTTCTGATTCCTGTCTCTAAGGGGTCTTGATTAACTATATCTTCTTTAACTTTGATGCTGGCGGCAACCATGTCTTGCAGTTTATTAAAGTCTGGTTCATATATATCATAATTCATGAGTTCCACCCACATGTTGTCATTGCTAATCAGTCCGTGTTTTATCATTTCTGCATATCCTGAACAAATGTTATCCTTGTCTAGAGTTTTCAGGAACTCAGTATTGATGATAACGGCATTTGCATTATTGAATACTCCGATTTCATTTTTAAGCCCGTTGAAATTAATTCCGGTTTTGCCTCCTACAGATGCGTCGACCATGGCAAGGAGTGTGGTTGGGATATTAATGAAAGCGATACCGCGTTTGAAAGTAGAAGCAGCAAAGCCTCCAAGGTCGGTCACCATTCCTCCACCTAGGTTTATTATGCATGAATGTCGTGTTGCTCCATTGTCAGATAGTTCTTTCCATACATACCCCAAAGTGTCCAACGTCTTGTGTGTGTCGGTTGCCTTAATTCTGATAATATTTGTTTGTTCAAGGCATTTATAGTCCTTAATAATTGGAAGGCACAACTCATTTGTTGTTTCATCGGTTATAATGAACAGTTTGTCAGGCTCGCATTTAGATATTTCGTTCTCAAGTTCGTGTTCTAGACACTTGGATATGATAATTCTTTGTTTCATTTTCATAAAGAAATATTTTGTTGTGCAAAAATAATTATTTTTGTCGATAAAATGAATTATTCTGACTTTTTTAGCTTTAATGGAATTAAACTGGAAACAGCAAAATGCGTCTAAAAACAAGAAAATCAAGATAAATTTGTGAAAATGAAAAAATTCATCGTCTTTGTGACTTGTTTGATGTTTGTTGCTTCGGCGCTTGCTCAAAACTTGAAGATCTCCGGTACTCTTGTTGACCGAGATACAAAAGAGGGAGTAATGCTTGTAACAATACAGATGTTAAAGACTGACAGTACTTATGTTAAAGGTGTGGTAAGTGATGATAAAGGACACTTTTCAATTTCAGCACCTAATCCAGGTACGTTCATATTAAAGTTTTCAAGTGTAGGCTATACTACTATGACAAAAAAGGTCAAGGTTACTGGTAGTAGCAATGTTTCACTCGGTGAAATTGTGTTTGGAGCAGATGCCATAATGCTTGAAGGTGCTACTGTCGTGGCCCAGGCAGCCCGTGTGACGGTAAAAGAAGACACTTTCGTTTATAACGCATCTGCATATAGGACACCTGAAGGTTCTGTAGTTGAGGAGCTTGTTAAACGTATTCCCGGTGCCCAGGTGAGCGATGACGGTACTGTTACAATTAACGGCAAGGAGGTTAAGAAGATTCTTGTTGACGGGAAGGAGTTCATGACTGGCGACACTAAGACAGCATTGAAGAATCTTCCTACTTCGATAATTGATAAGATTAAAGCCTATGATGAAAAAAGTGATTTGGCTAAAGTAACCGGCATCGATGATGGAGAAGAGCAGACTGTGCTGGATTTCGGAATTAAAAAAGGCATGAATAAGGGCTTTTTTGGAAATGCTGATGTTTCTGCCGGTACGGAAGACAGGTATGCTGAACGTTTGATGGGTGCAGTATTCAAGGATAAAGCACGGGTAATGTTTATGGGTAATCTTAATAATGTTAACGATAAAGGCTTCCCCGGTGGCGGTGGAGGAGGGCGTTTTGGTGTCGGACGTCAGGGATTAAATACGACAAAGATGTTTGGCACAAACTTTAATTTTGAACCGAGTAATAAGTTTAAGCTGGATGGTAGTGTAAGGTGGAATCATTCAAACGGTGATGTCCGTACTGAACAGTCTGTGGAGAATTTCGTAAGTTCTGTTGGTTCTTTCTCCAATAGCTTAAATGAGAGCCGTACACGTTCTGATAGCTGGAATGCGAATTTGCGTCTTGAATGGAAGCCCGATTCAATGACTAACATCATGTTCCGTCCTACGTTTAGCTACTCGACTAATGACGGAAAATCAACCAGCGTAAGTGCGTCGTATAATGATGATCCATATCTTTATGTGTCCGATCCTCTTTCGTCCGAGTCAATTGAGTCAATGGCAGGAAATGGCCTGATGGTAAATACGAGAACTAATAATTCGATAACATATTCGGACAGCAAGTCTGTCGGGGGTATGTTGCAGATTAACCGCAAGCTGAACAGCAAGGGGCGAAACGCTACGATACGTACTGATATAAGTTATGGTGAAGGCGACAGCAAGAATCTTAGTACTTCAAATGTGCACTTGTACCAGATTAAGGACGTGTATGGAAACGATTCGACATATCAGACCAACAGGTTCAACACTACGCCTACCAAAACAATGAGCTACAGTCTGCAGTTTACATACAGTGAACCTATATTCAGGGCGATGTTCCTTCAATTCAGTTACAAGTTCAATTACAAGTATAACAAGAGTGAGCGCTCAACGTACGATTTCAGCAATATGGGCGAATCGTTTTTTGACGGCGTGCCTGTAGATTATAGGGGGTGGAACAATTATTTCGCATTGCTTGATCAACCTCTTTCAAGTTATCTTGACAACGACCTCAGCAGATTCTCCGAATATAAGAATTACATTCATGATATTCAAGTTATGCTTCGTGTCATCAGATCGAAATATAATATGAACATCGGTATTATGGTGCAGCCGCAAAAGACACGTTTCATACAGAATTATCAAGGTGTAAGTACGGATACAATCAGAAATGTTGTGAACGTTACGCCGACTTTTGACTTCAGGTATAGATTCTCAAAACTGAGCAATTTACGAATCAATTACCGTGGAACTACATCACAGCCGAGTATGACAGATCTGCTTGATATTGTTGACGACAGCGACCCGCTGAACATAACGATGGGTAACCCGGGCTTAAAACCGTCGTTCACAAATACATTCAGACTGTTTTACAACAATTATATCCAGGAACATCAGAGGGCAATCATGGCCCATTTGAATTATAGCAATACGCGTAACAGTATAAGTAATGTTGTTACTTACGATGAACAGACCGGTGGACGTATAACAAAGCCAGAGAACGTTAACGGCAATTGGAATGCTTCAGGAGCATTCATGTTTAATACAGCCCTGGATTCTGTCGGGCATTGGACCGTAAGTTCGTTTACAAATATCAGGTATAATGATTATGTCGGATATCTTGCTCTTGATGCAAATTCCGATTCTCAAAAGAATACGACAAAGACAACCCAGTTGAGTGAACAGCTTTCTGCAAGTTTCCGTAATAGCTGGCTTGAATTGACAGTTGACGGTTCTGTGGATTATACTCATACGAGGAACCTTCTCCAAAGTCAAAGTAATCTTGATACGTGGCAGTTCGCTTATGGTGGTTATGCAACAGTGTATCTTCCTTGGGGTACTAGCCTGGCTACCGACATTCACCAGAATAGCCGTCGAGGATATAACGACAATTCGATGAATACCAATGAACTTGTATGGAACGCACAGTTGAGTCAGAGCTTCCTCAAAAGCAAGGCTCTTACGGTATCGTTGCAATTTTATGACATTTTGCAGAAACAAAGCAATTTCAGTCGTACCATTAGTGCGATGCAGAGAAGCGATACACAATACAATAGCATAAATAGCTATGCGATGCTGCATGTGGTTTATAGGATAAATGTTTTTCCTGGTGGTAAAAGCAACCAACGTGATGGTAGCCGTCGTCATGGGGATGGACCTGCTGGACGTCCTGAAGGCAGGCCAGTTGGGCCTCCGCCTGCTGGAGCACCAGTTGGACCTCCGCCGTCAGGTTTCCGAGGTGGATTCGGTGGTAGGTAATCAGTCACATGCTTTTGTTTTTTTATACTGACTTTTTATTGATAGTATAAATGTAAACCATGTATTTAGAACAAGGTCATGGCTGATGCATAAGAATATCTTTTAATGGCGAGTTGGATGTGAAAACACTCATTAGCCAATAGGTTATGTTTTGAGTTGCAGGAGGTTACCTTTTATCGCATAAAAGGTAACCTCTTGTTCTATTAGAGGTTACCTTTTAAATTATAGGAAATCTGAATTCGTTTAAGATATATGGACTAAATACATTATGCATAATGTATGTTCCTGTAATTAAATATGATAAGCGGGATAGTTAAATAGATATTGTGGTCTGAAGTTCAGGATGTTTGCATCCTTTCTTCAGTCATTGTTTTATAATACGGAAAGAGCCGTATCCGATTCAGTATATAGAACGATACGGCTCTTTCCTGTATGTTGAAATTGCTGATATTAGTTCGAATAATATTCAGCAATTTATGAATGGCTTATTATATCTTATTCCCATTCGTTTTTATTGCATGACATTTTGCCTTTATAAGGCTTTTCATTAAATTAGAGCTACAGAACGTTTGATGAAAGCATCAAGTGCTGCGCCTTTGAGCATTCCATTTTGCAAAAGAGCAAGGTCGATCAATTGGTGCAGTATCTTATTGTCTTTTGCATAGTCTGCTATAATCTGTTCCTTTTTATTACGCTGTTCGTTAAGGATCTTTTCTGTATTTGCAAGGTCGTCTTTTTCTTCCTGGGTGATTTCTTCAGGCTTCTTCTTGTTTTGGTTCTGGTGTAAAGCTGATAATCGTGCCTGCTGTCCTTTGATTTCACTTAATATAGGTTTCAGTGCTTCGGCGCATTTTGAATTCTCGTCGTCAAGTATGCCTTTGATTAGAGGATGGTCGCTGTTAAGCACGAGACTGTAGCTGTCAGGCATTTGAGCATAAAAGCTCATGCCGCTTTGATAGCGACTTATATCCTTCATACGTCTCATGTATTCACTCTGGGTAATTATTACCGGTAATGCATTTTCACCAAGGGCTTGTACTTCAACCATAAATTCAGCTTTCTCGATCTTTGGCATTTGTGAACGGAATGCCGATGACAGATTGTCAGTCTGGTCGCTGTCAAGCTCGCTTTTCTTTGTATCTTCCTTCACTATTATTCGGTCAATAATGTCGCTGTCGACACGCATGAAGCGGCTCTTCTCAAACTTTTGTTCGAACATTGATACTGTCGGAACGTCAAGTTGTCCGTCAAACAGCAACACGCTGTAGCCTTTATCCTTTGCTGCTTCTATATAAGAATACTGGTCATCCTTATTGGTAGCATACAGATATATGAGTTGTCCGTCTTTGTCCGTCTGGTTGTCCTTAATCAGCGTCTTGTATTCATCAAGAGTAAAATGTTTACCGTCTACATCTTTGAACAAAGCAAAATCCTTGGCTCTGTCATAGAAGTCTTCTTGTGAAAGCATCCCGTAATTTATGAATAACTTTAAGTCATCCCACTTGCTTTCATATTCCTGACGGTTATCTTTGAATATGCTGTTAAGGCGGTCAGAAACCTTCTTTGTTATATAAGTTGAAATCTTTTTAACATCACCATCGCTTTGCAGGTAGCTTCTGCTTACATTTAATGGAATGTCTGGTGAATCAATTACACCGTGTAGAAGTGTGAGGAAGTCAGGTACGATACCTTCTACCTGGTCGGTTACGAATACCTGGTTGCAATATAGCTGTATTTTATTACGCTGTAAATCTATATTCGACTTGATGCGCGGGAAATAAAGTATACCCGTAAGGTTGAAGGGATAGTCTACATTAAGGTGTATCCAGAAAAGTGGGTCATCCTGCATCGGATAAAGTTCATGGTAGAATTTCTTATAGTCCTCGTCTTTAAGAGTACTAGGTGTCTTCGTCCACAGCGGCTCCACATCGTTTATAACATTGTCTTCTGCTGTTTCCACTTGTTTCCCGTCTTTCCACTCGGTTTTTTTACCGAAAGCTACAGGAACGGGCATGAATTTGCAATATTTGTTGAGCAGGTTTTGTATGCGGCTCTTTTCAAGGAATTCCTTGCAGTCGTCTGCAATATGTAGCACGATGTCTGAACCTCGGTCGGATTTTTCAGCATCGTCAATTTCAAATGATGGACTTCCGTCGCAACTCCATTTTATGGCTTTAGCATCATCCTTGTAGCTCTTTGTTATTATTTCAACTTTGTCGCTGACCATGAATGAACTGTAAAAGCCTAAACCGAAATGGCCTATTATAGCATTGGCGTTGTCTTTATATTTGTTCAGGAAGTCATTGACTCCTGAAAACGCAATTTGGTTTATGTATTTGTCGATTTCCTCTTCAGTCATACCGATACCTCGGTCGCTGATTGTGAGAGTCTTGTTGTTCTCGTCTATTGTTACATGTACGGTCAGGTCTCCGAGTTCTCCCTTGAATTCGCCCTTTTCTGCCAAGGTTTTCAGTTTCTGTGTAGCGTCTATGGCATTACTAACCATTTCACGTAAGAAAATCTCATGATCTGAATACAAGAACTTTTTAATAACGGGGAATATGTTCTCTGTAGTTACCCCTATATTGCCTTTTTGCATAGTTGTTTTATTTGTTTTGTTGTTATAGATTGCATAGCAAAATCCGTGCCAATTATATGCTTGTGCTCATGCTTGGTAATATAGAGATGCCTTGTAATAGATTGTATTTGTTTTCCCTAAACTTGATTCTTTCTCAAACTTGCTTCCACGAGGTTGCATGTAAACAATGGTTTACTCTGCCTCTTGTTTGTGGAATAAGCGAAATGTTTAGAGCAGGAAGGTACAGGAGATATTATAAAAACAACAAAACTATTTTTGATAGAAAAAAACAGATAAGAGGATGTTTGGGTAATAAGTTGGAAAAATTAACCTAAACATCCTCTTTAATATGGATATGTTTATTTGATTTTATTGTGTTCGGGAAAAACGACAGTAGGGCAATACGTTTTAGCCTCTTCAAAATCCATCAGGGCATAAGCTATTATTATTACAGTATCGCCAACCTGGCATTTTCTTGCCGCGGCCCCGTTGAGGCAGATGCAACCGCTTCCACGTTCGCCTTTAATTATGTATGTCTCAAAACGTTCACCGTTGTTGTTGTTTACGATTTGAACTTTTTCGCCTGCAATTAGGTTAGCAGCATCCATGAGGTCCTCGTCAATAGTGATGCTCCCCATGTAATTAAGATTTGCTTCCGTAACTTGGACGCAATGCAGTTTACTTTTTAAAACTTCAATCAACATATTAATATTTGTTATTAAGCCGGCTTGTTGCCAAGAAAGCGTTTGATGTTATATGCAACCCGAGCTTGTAAATTAACTCTTGTATTTTATATGGTCGATTAGTCTCACGGGCCTTTTACCACAATATACGGTAATACAACCAACGATGTATTCTGAGTCGTTCCAATCGCTGACCCTTTGGAGCGTGTTCCCGTCAACTATTTCAAAGTATTCGACCTCAAGACCGTTTACAGAGTTTATTTTCTCTACAACATAGTCGTGCGTTTCATTGATGTTGTGCTTTTTTGAGTATTCAATACTTTCCTTCAACGCTTTAAAAATGTTTGGAGCTATTTCACGTTCATCGGCTGACAGCAATGCATTACGTGAAGAACGGGCCAATCCGTCTGTATCGCGGATGATTGGGCATTCTACGATTTTTACATTAAGGTTTAATGATCTTACCATAGCCTTAACAACTGCTATCTGTTGCCAGTCTTTTTCTCCGAAATACGCCTTATCAGGACGGGTGATATAAAACAGTCTGCTGACAACTTGACATACTCCGTTGAAATGTCCGGGTCTGTGCGCTCCTTCCATTACAGTGGAAATTGGTGGAAACTCAAAATGGCGTGTGTCTGGAGTAGGGTACATTTCTTCAACCGCCGGCGTGAATACGTAATCGGCTCCAACTTCTTCAAGCAGTTTGCAGTCTGCCTCTATGTCTCTTGGATATGAACTTAAGTCTTTTGGATCGTTGAATTGTGTTGGGTTTACAAATACAGACACAACTGTTACGTCGTTGTCCTTTACGCTCTTCTTTACTAAAGATGCATGTCCTTCATGTAAAGCACCCATAGTCGGTACCAAACCAACACTTTTCCCGTTTTTCCGGTCTTCGAATAATTTATTTTGAAGTTCTACTATTTTATGAAAAACCTGCATAAGATATATTTTTAGGTTTAGCTATTTAATTTATTAATGAAAGATATTAAGTAGCTGTATCTATTTAAAAATAAGCAGCTTGCTTTATCTGTTTTGGTATGTCGATAACGTAAATTGCGTGCAAATTAACAACAAATTTCTTAAATAAAGAAGAAAATAAAAAAAAATATGCCTATTATAAGCTGCGATTGTCTAATAAACAAAAAAAAATAACTCTATTATAAACTTTTTTCGTACCTTTGCATAAATAAATGAATACTTCTATTATAATGGCAAAAAAGGTATTATTCATAAATCAAGAAATTTTTCCTTACGTCCCTGAAAGCGAAATGTCTCATTTGGGGCGCATCATCCCGCAAGTAATCCAGGAAAACGGTCATGAAATAAGGACATTTATGCCCAAATGGGGTAACATAAATGAAAGGCGTGGTCAATTGCATGAAGTAATCAGGTTGTCGAGGATGATGCTTATTATTGACGAAACAGATCATCCACTGATAATAAAGGTCGCCTCTATACCCTCTACAAGAATACAAGTCTATTTTATTGATAATGAAGATTATTTCACCAAACGCCTAATGGCCTTTGATGAGAATGGTGCAGAATATGATGACAATGGAGAGAGGGCTGTGTTTTTTGCACGTGGCGTGCTTGAGACCGTTAAAAAATTAAGATGGGTTCCTGACATTATACATTGTCAGGGCTGGATGTGTTCTGTGATACCACTTTATATCAAAAAAGCATACCAAGACGAGCCGTCGTTTGCAAATACCAAAATCGTGACGTCCCTGTTCTCTGAAGAATTGCATGAGAATCTTGGTGCGAATTTCCGCCAAAGTATAGAATTCCGTGATGTCAAGTCTGACATCTTGGATAATTATAATAAGGATTTTAGTTTCCTCGACTTGCAGAAATTAGCAATAGATTATTCTGACGGAATCGTTAATGCTGGCAAAAATGTAAATCCCGAATTAATTAAATATGTAGAAGGGAAAAATATTCCTTTTATTGCAAATCCTGCAGATGAAGATATTTGCAAAACATATGAAGACTTCTACGATAAAGTTTATGAAGGATAAATTTGTATTGTATTCCTAATTTTTAGTCATAATATTTAAAGAATATTCAAATGAAATTTAATATTCTAGTACTCACCATTGCGTCAGTCTTGGTGATGCTTACGGCTTGTGATGATACAACAGATACGTTGGGAACATCTTTGACGGATGATATGGACATGCTGGAAGTTTCAACGGATACTTTTGAAGTTACATCATGTTCTTTTGTCGCAGATTCTGTATTATCACGTAATACGATTGGATATTTGGGCAAAATAAGAGACCCTGAAACAGGGAATTACATAAAAGGTGATTTTATGGCCCAATTCGGTACGCTTGAGAATTATTATCTTCCGCAAAAAGATAGTATTGTAAGTGTAGATGAAAATGGCGATGTGGTTGCAGATTCTTGCCATATCCGTTTGTTTTATACGACCTATTATGGTGATTCGTTAGCGACAATGAATTTGACTGCACATGAGATGGCTAAGCCAATGGAAGAAAATGTCAAGTATTATTCTAACTTTGACCCGATGAAAGAAGGATTGGTTCGTCAAGATGGAATGAAAATCAACAAGACTTATACGTTGGCTGATTTGAGTATTGATGAGTCTGAGCGTTGGGATGCCAGTACGTATACACCCAATATTAAGATAAACCTCAACAAGGAATATGTAGATAAAGACGGAGTCAAATATAATAATTTTGGCACGTATATTTTGCGTCAGTATTATAAGAATCCTGATAATTTCAGGAATTCGTATAATTTCATACATAATGTATGTCCGGGATTCTATTTTGAGGTTAACGACGGTCTCGGCTCAATGGCTTACGTTACGGTCAGCCAGCTTAATGTTTATTTTAGGTACAATAACGATTCGATATATGTTGGAACATCTTCTTTTGCTGGAACAGAGGAAGTGTTACAGACAACAAATATTGTGAATGACGACAATGCAATAAAGAATCTTGCCGAAGATAATAGTTGCACTTATTTGAAAACTCCTTCCGGCATATTTACTGAAATAACGTTACCTGTTGACGATGTCAAGTATGGCCATGAGAACGATACTTTGAATACTGCGAAATTAACGCTTACCCGCATAAACAATAATAACCATGGGGAATATTCATTGGAAGCGCCGACTACGTTGCTGATGATACCGAAAGACAGTCTTTATAGTTTCTTTGAGAATGGTGATATTGTTGATTATCAGAAATCGTATGTCGCAAGTTATAATTCATCTTATAACAATTACGTTTTCAACAATATTTCCAGCCTGATAACATATATGTATAATATAAAGAAAGAAGGTCTGGCTGCAAATCCTAATTGGTTGTCGGAAGAGAAAAACAAGGATTGGAACAAGGTTTTGATAATCCCTGTATCAGTAGTCACTAACTCTTCCAGCCAGATTGTAAAGGTTACGCATGATATGAGCCTTACCAGTACAAAATTGGTTGGTGGACCGGATAATCAGAACGGGCCAATTCAGTTGAGTGTTGTTTACAGTAAGTTTAATCATTAGTGATTATGGCTGACAATTATCTGGAACGGCATCAGCTTGAATACGAGAAACGAAAGGCTGAATGGCTTCGTAAGAAGAAACATCTGCCTAAGATGAAATCTGGTGTAATAAAAAATAATCCGAAGTGATTTTAATAAGGGGGGTGTCAAATGTACTTAGTATATTGACACACCTCTTTTTATGAAATATACTTATGAGAAAAGCACAAGATGCAGACACTATCGGTCTTTGTAGAATGCAGCCATTAACAGACCAAGGTTGTAATACGCGCTTGATTTGCTGATGGAGTTGAACAGTGGTCTTCTATTATTTGATAATGTTTTATTAGTATGGATTTAGTTGCACTTCATCTAAATGAATAATGAAAAATATTGACAAGGATTTTTTCCAATCTGTGAATTTGATATGTAATGAATGTTAAATGTTATCAGTGCATTAATTTATGCTGTTAACATTTGTTTGTACTTTGCGGTTCGAACAAAGTCAGAACATACGTTTTTGGTGCATAAAATTATGCTTTTTGAGTGGTAAACTACCTGTTTTTACTTCGTAAACAGCCCACTTTTGCACCATAAGTGGGCTTGAAATATGTTTTTGTTTGGGTCTATTTGTTACTCGGCACGCGTAATGTACTGAATGATAGTGACTTAACTTCAAAGCCCGATTTTAGCCGTTTTCATGATAATTTATGGACTCTTGAATAGCATCGCTATTCTGAGAGCGTTAAACGTTCGGCAGGAATCCGAATTATTTACATTTTCATGTACACCTTTTCCCATTAACATGATTGGCATCTGTTAGCTGGTGTCGTGTCATTCGTAAAGCTCAATCTCGCCGTTGAATGATATTCTTTCGCGTTGCTGAGGCATGACATTGATTGACGCTTTGCCGTTGTCGAACACATCGATATAGAATTTATACATGTCTTCTTCGTTTTTTACACTAAACTCCATGTGCATTTTGTCACGTTTAGGTTGCGTTATCTTATAGTCCTGGGTAACTCCGCTGAAGTTGAGGGCCTTTCCGCCACCGTAAGGTACGTTGTAGGCGCGCCCGAAGTAGGGCAGGTATGACACCACGCTGTCGCCTTTAACCCTGATGTTGAAGTCGGCTGTCAGTGTAACTGACATACCTCTCGTTGGATGGGCCGTTTGTATGTTTATCTTGAAATCGCGGTTGCATATCGCCTTGCTTATCAGCTCTGACTTCTCCAGCTTCTTTCTGTCATTCTGTTTCCTGTTCGTTGTAGCACATGCAACGCATAATACTGTTACAATTATTATAAATAAAATCCTTTTCATATGTTTCATTATAAATATATTCTTGGCCCTTGTTGTCCGTTCTCACGTATCGTGATTCCGGTCTTGAACTCATCTTACAAATTTAGCCAATTTCTCATTAAGGCGCCATCCCTCTAAATCTTTTTAAGATAAATTGAGTCTCATTGTCCTAACAATCATTTAATGCTATTAAATTGATGAATGTTTTTGCGTAAAAATAATAATTATTATTATTCAATATTATTTTAATAATAATAATCAACCTTATTCTTGTATTTTGTAAATACCGATGAAGTGATGTACTAAAGTAGTTGGGTGGTAAAACATAGTATATTAAAAAGGCGTTTACTAACCGTCCGTTTTTTAATAGGGTATAACTGGATTAAATTTTTAATGATAATGAGTTATATTATAAAAGACACTGTCCAAAATACTGTATCTTCTTATAAAATGCAAACAGGATTCAAGTGTATAAAAGGAATTCACCCCAAATAAAATAATGAGATTAATTATTTTCTATGTTTGCAATCGTTGTTTGTTGTTTTTATATCTTTTCCTTTTTTACATGCATCTTTAAGCGGACATCCTTCACATGCTCCACCTTTATTCTTCAAGGATTTATGTATGCGCCAAATTGAGTATGCTGACGAAATAGCAATAACCACAATGACAATCATCAATTGCAATGTTTCGTCCATATAAATAAGCGTTATCAGTTAAATAGAATTAAGCGCCGTTACCGCTGATTCTATTTTTATTTTTTATTGCAAAATCTTTCCAACTATTGTACTGTTTCGTATGCTCAGGGGCATTAGCTTGCAGGAAATGGCAATAGGCTGCAGCCAAGGCGTCTGTTGCATCCATGAACTGGACGTGCTCGTCTTCGTTAAGATTTAGCAAACGTTTGAGCATGCCTGCAACTTGCTGTTTTGATGCAAGACCCTGGCCAGTTATCGCCATTTTGATTTTTAATGGTGCGTATTCGTGTATGGGTATATCGTGATGGATAGCTGCAGCGATGGCTACGCCTTGTGCTCTCCCTAATTTAAGCATGGATTGTATGTTTTTACCAAAGAATGGAGCTTCAATTGCCATTTCATCAGGTAAGAATTCTTCAATTAGGCTGGTTACTCTGTCAAAGATACGTCCAAGTCTTAAATATGGATCATGAATCTTCCGCATGTCAATAACACCCATTGCCATCATGGAAGCCTTGTTGCCATTTACTTTCAATAAACCGTAGCCCATTATATTGGTTCCCGGGTCAATGCCCATTATTATCTTTTCAGCCATTTCCCGTTCTTGCCACTTTTAAATATGGGTTTTGATATTCTTCAAATTCTAATGTCGTTTTTATTCCATGTCCTGAAAGTATGGTTGTATCAGGCTGCAAAACATTAATTATTTTTTTAAGGCTACACATTAATGCGTCAAAATCGCCAAGTCCTAGATCTGTACGTCCAACGCTCATTCTGAACAGCGTGTCACCTGAAAATGCTACCGCTTCGTCTTCGCAATATAAAAAGACCGATCCGGGAGTGTGTCCTGGCGTATTGATTATATTAATACGATGTGTTCCGAATGTGACGGCATGTTCTTCATCAAGATATGAGCCGATTGCTGGAAAGTCGTTAGCATAATCCATTCCGGTAAAATTCTTTGCCTGTTGAGCCAAATTATCCATAAGGCATGCGTCAGCCTCACACACTTCAGGCTTTAAGCCATATTCTTCATAAATGAATTTATTTCCGAAATTATGGTCAACATGGCCGTGCGTACATAATAAATGCTTGGGGGTAAGGCCGTTATCTTTTATGTACCTGCTTATGGCTTCCTTTTCTTCGGGATACAATGCACCACAGTCAATAATGACGCATTCTTTTGTTTCATCGTTTGCCACATAGCAATTTTCTTGAAACATGTTACATACAAATTTTTTTATATTTAGCATGTCTGTTTATTCAAGATTGTTGTTTTACGTATTTCGCTATTGCTAATATTTCCCGTTTTACAAGGGAATATAAACCATAAACTTCTGTTTGAACCACTCCTCTTCGAAAATATTTCCAAGGTCGGTTATGTCTGCAATCTTCTTATACGGCTTTATTTCATTTGTTATATTGCCGCCTTTCAAGCAAAGCAAACCATTAGGCAGGGAGTTGTGTTGTGGGCTTGCGACGTTCTTTTTTACCAGATTTACAAGTTCCGGCAATGGCATGACGGCGCGGCTAACAACAAAGTCGTATTTACCTGTTTCGTTCTCGCCCCTTAACTGCTCAGCGACACAGTTCTCAAGTCCGATAGCCTGTGCAACCTCCTTGACAACCATTATCTTCTTACCTGTTCCATCAATGAGCTTAAACTTTGTTTCTGGAAACATTATGGCTAAGGGAATTCCAGGAAAACCGCCACCCGTACCCAAATCAAGAACCATTGTTTGTGGCCTGAATTTTATAATCTTTGCAATGGCAAGCGAATGCAGGACATGGTGTTCGTAAAGGGCATCAATGTCCTTACGTGAGATTACATTAATCTTGCTGTTCCAATCGTGGTATAACTCATCGAGCTTTAGGAACTGATCTCTTTGCTTGTCTGATAAATCAGGAAAGTATTTCAGAATAATATCCATTCGGTATAGTATTGTTCGATATTTATTATGTATAATTGTAACTGCTTAATAAAATAATAATTTTATTTTCTCATCAATCTTTCAAGGTCTTTGTTTTTTATCGTTGCCCTTATTTCACCTTCTGCGTGGCAGGCTATTTCATCGGATGAGTAGATGAATGTTATGTCATCAGTACCTATAATAAAATTATCAGGAGCATAAACATCAATGCCCATGAAAATGGTCTTATTGCGCAGTGCATTCAAATCACTGACGTTGTACTCTTTACACAAAGCTTTGACAATTAAGTCATTTAATTCTTGCTCGTAGCCTGGTACGAAAATATCCTTCAAAGATACAATTTTGCCGGTGGCAACGTCAATGTTTCTTGCAACAATGACAGAAATTCCGTGGGCGCCACCGCCATAATTGTAAATATTTGCAATGTATGTGAAATATTTTTCATTTTCATCAAGGACTTTTGTTGTAACGATATATTCACAGTTGTATGAGGCTGCGTGTTCCATATCGGATTTGTACATTTCACCATAATCGCGCTGATATTCGCTGATGTATCGAGTTACAAACGAATCAGCAGCTTCTTTTGGCGATAGCTTTTCAGACGTAATTGAGAAATAATCGGGGCTTAGTATACCTGATCGTATGATGGAGTCGTTAATGAAGTCGGCATTCTTTCCTTTGGCATATGTCAGGCAGATGCTTACATGGCATGATGGTGCTCCTTCTTTATTGCCAAGTGACAGGGTTGAGTCTACTTTTATGCTGTCGAATGTTATGCTGTCTTTGCTGCTTTTTCCGCCATTAAATGCGTTGCCGCATGAAGAAATAGTCATAATGGCGAGTGCGATGGTTAATATTGTAAGCGTGGCTTTTTTCATGTCATCCCAAAGTTTATTATTCGTTACCTAAATATAATTCAATTCATAATGCAAAATTAAGAGAAACGTTGGAAAACTACAAGTATTTTTCGTTTTATTTATTAAAATGATTAATTTTGCAGCGCAATTCTGTTGGCGTACACATAAACGCTTTTACCAAGTCAAAAAATATTGCAACCAGTTTTTGTGCTAGGATTTAAAATACAGTATTACAAACAATGTGTGTTACGCCTGATGCAGACAAATTATTTTGATAAAATGACAGGAGCAAAGATACGTGCGGCTCTATTTGACCTAGATGGTGTCGTGTTTGATACAGAGAGCCAATACTCTATTTTTTGGAGGGAACAATGTGAAAAATACCATCCTGACAAACCTGGACTTGAGAATGTAATTAAGGGCCAGACTCTTGTGGAGATATTTGAAAAGTATTTTTCTGAATTTAAGGACGAACAAGCTGAGATTGTTTCCAGGTTAAACGAATTTGAGCAGAAGATGAGTTTTGAGTATGTTGCAGGTTTTAATGATTTTATTGTTTCTTTGAGACAAAAAGGAATAAAGACAGCTGTTGTTACAAGTTCAAACTTGATGAAAATGCATTCTGTTTATTCAACTCATGGTGAGTTCAAACAATTATTTGACGTAATTCTTACTTCTGAAGATTTTGAAAGAAGCAAGCCTGATCCTGATTGTTATTTTAAAGGTGCTGCGGCGTTAGGGGTGGTGCCTTCTGAGTGTATGGTTTTTGAAGATAGTTTTAATGGTTTGAAATCTGGCAGGGCTGCAGGTATGACAGTGGTGGGTCTGTCAACCACTAATACGGTCGATGCAATCAGACCGTTATGTGATATTGTAATTCCAGATTTCAAGCATGTGCCTGTTCAACTTGAAGATGTATTGTAATGAATAAATCTATAATAAAAGACTTAGAAAAAACAAACCCAAAGAAATATGACTGGATATTTAGTAAGTGATTCGCGTAAAGTGACGACACACCGCTTTATTGAGATGAAGCAGCGGGGAGAAAAGATTTCCATGCTTACTTCTTATGATTTTACTACTGCCGGAATAGTTGATTCGGCAGGTGTTGATGGTATTCTTGTTGGTGATTCGGCATCAAACGTGATGGTTGGAAACGCCACCACGCTTCCAATGACGGTCGACCAGATGATTTATCATGCACGTGCGGTTGTGCATGGAGTCAAGCGTGCGTTGGTCGTGTGTGACATGCCGTTTGGTAGCTACCAGTCCGACCGTAAGGAGGGTGTCAAGAATGCGGTGAGGATAATGAAAGAAAGCGGATGCGACGCGTTGAAGCTTGAAGGTGGAGCTGAGATAATTGATACTGTTAAAGGCATACTTGATGCAGGTATTCCCGTGATGGGCCATTTGGGCCTTACCCCGCAGAGCATCAACAAGTTTGGAACATATGCAGTCAGGGCTAAGGATGAGGCTGAAGCTGAAAAGCTTATGGCAGATGCCCAGTTGCTTGCCGAAGCTGGATGTTTCAGCTTAGTGCTTGAGAAGGTTCCTGCCACACTTGCTTCAAAAGTAACCGCAAATCTTCCCATTCCAACCATAGGCATAGGTGCTGGAGCGGGAACGGATGGACAAATACTTGTAGTTGCCGACATGCTTGGTATGACAAAGGGATTCAGTCCAAAGTTCTTGCGGCGTTATGCAGACTTGAATACTATAATGACAGATGCGATTGGTCATTATGTATCAGATGTCAAGACATCTTCTTTCCCGTCTGCAGACGAGGCATATTAAATTCATATAAAATTTTTTTACTTGATTTGTCAAAGGTCATCGTTCACAATGTGAACGATGACCTTTTGCTTGTTAAAATATGGCCTTTTACGTTATAATATGCCACATATTGCAGTGTGGCTTTTTTGTTTTGATTTAGTTGGTGTATTTTGTGTATTTATGCATCCTATCTAGTATGATTCTTTTGATTTTCTTCGCATCCCTTGATCATGTTATTGAGCTGGCTTAATTTTCCGTTAGTTGCATTTTGCGGAAATCTGATAAAATAAGCCAACGCAGACTTGAAGTAATCTGCGGCGTTAGCCCATTTTTCTTGGAACATGTAGCAAAAGCCTATACGATAAAGGGTTTCACCTTTTTGAGCATTGCTGCATACTATGAATTTTTTTTCGAAATATGGTATGGCCTCGGCGTATTCTTTGAGTTCAAAATGGCTCTCGGCAGCAACGCTGTAGTATAGACAACGTTCGTCAGGTGCGTATGCGTCAAGATGAGGTATGGCTTCGTCCAAGTATCGGCAAGCTTCTTCGTATTCCCATTCATAATAATGACAAATACCGATGTATGCCTTGAAGCGGTAATTGAGTTTGTACTTCTTGTCAAGCTGAACAAGTAGGATTAACGCTTCGTGGTACTTGTTAGCCGTCAGATAGTCGAGTGCCATTCCTAATTTTTGCGTATCCGATATGTTCCTGTCGTTTATGGGGGCTGGATGCACGGGCAAAATAGTTGTTATGGCACATATTATGAAAATTAATTTTTTCACTTTGTATAAAAATCAATCAGACTTTGTAGTGCATTACGGCATATTGTGCAGAATTCCGGATTTTCATTTGTTCTCATCCTGCAGTCTTGCTGTCCCCTGTATATGCCTTTCATACTATATCCCGCTCCTTCGAAAAGGCCTATTCTTGTACGGATTGTTACAGAATCGAGGCTTTCTGGGGTAGGGGTTGGTGTTTCTTGTTTGATTAGTTTTTCCCATTTGCCATGAAAATCACTTAAAGTCGTTATGTTCGGTTCCCATGGCTCAACATCATGAGGGTACATTGGTATTTGTTCTTCTTCGTAAGCGTATTCGTCTGCAAGTCCACCGAAGCTGTGCCCGAATTCGTGTACGACTACGGGTTTGAACATGCGGTGTTTTGTCATTGAGAGCACGTATGAGTTGAGTATGCCTCCACCGCCGTACTGGTTAGTATTCACCAAAATTATAATATGTTCGTATGGCGTTCCTGCCAACAAGTCGTGGAGCTTATATAAATTAAGTGTGGTCAGGTATCGGCTGCTGTAAAACGTGTCAAAATGAGATCCTAAAGCGGTGTTTTTCCAAATATCTTTTGATGGCTCACTTGTTCCGCTTTCAACGGATGGAGATTTTAAGGCTATTACATTAAATTTATTTTTTGCTGATTTGAACGGTTCATGGGCAAATATTGCGTTGAGTGCGATATTTGCATCATTAATGTAATTCTCCATTTCATTCTCTTTGTATCCTTCGGCCACTATTGCAATATGTATGCACCTTGAACTGTCTGCTGCTTGTTGTAATGTTACGTATGGTGTGACATCTCTTTCGCCTATTCTTCTTATCAGTATGTCTGATGGTGCAACTGTGTGGCTGTATGAAACTGATATCTGTCTCCTGTTGTCGCGTAAGTCTACATTTATGTCAACAGTGTCTTTGGGCATTGGTATAAGGAATACGTTCTCAAATGAGCGGCTTGCACCTTTTGCTTCATCGTAAGTCAGCCATTCCTGGAATAATGACGAAAATGAATTTTTGTATATGATATCGCCCGTAGCGTGGTCACGTACGATTATTTGTCCGTTGCCTTCAACAGGTGTCTCGGACAGCCTTCGGGTTTTTCCGTACCATTTGGGTATTGAGTATAGGTTGGATAAACTTATATGTTGTTTGGACTTATTGCCTGTGAAAATATAATCCAAACGTAATGTATTGTTAGTGAAATATTTATTAAAATCTTGTGCCTGACAGTTTATGCCGAGTAATGCTATAAATGTTAATATGATGATTCGTTTCATGACTCTTTTATTCAGAAATAAATGTGATTCGTGAACTTTTTTAAGATGTATCAGAATGGGCATTCTTTCATTAGTTCCATAATATAATTGCGTGACCAATCTTTTTCGTGTAATATGAGTTCATCGTATTTTAGGACGTCGATATCCATCTTGACAATATTGTTTGTGCGTGCCCTTTTCCTGTTACCACATGTCCGTTCAATATGTTTCATTGCTTTTATAATGTATTCTAATTTGTGGGACGTGTGCGTGAACACTAAGCAATTGAGGAATTTGCATGATTCGATACCAATTGGTGCCGTCCAGACTGACTCGCTAAACATTAAATCAGGACCGAACATGTCGCGTAGCTTAATCTTTGCAGTCGCGAGGCTTTGTTCTTGGTCGCAATTGCTCCCTAGAGATAATATAAGTTTCTTTTTCCCTGTCATTAATACTTTAATATTTTTACAAAGATACTAATTTTCCTCAATAATGGCGCCTTGTATATATATTTTTAAAGAATATTTTTGGAGTCTGACAATTTTTTATTACTTTTGGTGATAATTTTAAAATGGCAGATTGTGAAGAACTATATACTACTTACTATATTGTCTTTTATTTTACCGTTGGTGTGTGAGGCGCAAAAAATAACTTTAGGGTCGTGCGAGACAAAAGACGGTGGATTGTATCAAGGTGAGATGGTCTCGGGTAAACCACATGGCAAAGGTTGGACGGAGTATAAAAACGGCGATACATACGAAGGCTCTTATGTAAAAGGTAAGAGGCAAGGGTATGGAGTTTATACATTTTCTGATGGTGAAAAATACGATGGTGAATGGTTCCAAGATCAGCAACATGGCCGTGGCACGTACTATTTTATGAATAACAATAAATATGTCGGGTTGTGGTATAAAGATTACCAACAAGGTCATGGAGTGATGTATTATTATAATGGAGACAAATACGACGGAGAGTGGTATCAGGACAAGCGTAACGGTAAAGGCCGCTATACGTATAGTGGTGGTGCATATTACGAAGGTGAATGGAAGGATGACAAGAAGAATGGAAAAGGCTTTTTTGACTGGGCTGATGGTACGACCTACGACGGAATGTGGGTTGATAACTTGCGCTCAGGTGAAGGAACGAACAAATATGCTGATGGTGACGTTTATGTCGGCAATTGGTTGGAAGATGTACAAAACGGCAAAGGTATCTATAAATTCAAGAACGGTGATATGTATGAAGGTGACTATGTTCGCGGCAAACGTACAGGTGACGGGATTTTCACTTTTGCCAATGGCGACAGGTACACAGGGCATTTTACCGGTGGTGATAAGGATGGATATGGTGTCATAAGATGGAAAAATGGCGATGTCTATAGTGGATATTGGAAAAACGATAAACAGAATGGCCGTGGTAAGCTTGTCAAAAAAAACGGTGATGTATTCGAAGGTAATTTTAAAAATGGCGTTTTCGATGGCGAGGTAATCATTCACTTTTCTGATGGTAGTAAGTTTAAGGGAATTTATAGTAATGGAAAAAGGAATGGTAAGGCCTTGGAAGTCGATAAGGACGGTAAACGTTTTGAAGGGGCTTATAAGGACGATTTGCGTGACGGTAAATATGTAGAAAAAGACCGTGACGGTAATATTGTTTCGCAAGGAATGTATATATTAGGAAATAGAGTTCAATAATCATTTAATTTTTTTATTGTTATGGTAATAGATACGATTGAAAATCTTGAAAAATATGTTTCACTAAATCCTTTGTTTAAGGATGTGGTTGAGTTTATTAAGTCTAACAGACTGGATGATTTGGAAGTTGGTAAGTATGCTATTAAGGGGGCGGACTTGTTTGTTAATATACAAATGGCGAAATGTAAATCAAAAGATATAGCCTTGTTAGAGACACATAAGAAGATGATTGACATACAAATACCACTTAGCGCTCCTGAAACGTATGGTTATACCCCTTTGTGTGACTTACCGGAGGCTGAGTATAATGAGGAAAAAGATATAACAAAGTATGCTGGTGAGGCGAATACATATGTAACATGTAAACCTGGTGAGTTTGCGATATTCTTTCCTCAGGACGGACATGCCCCATGTATATCAGGTGAGGCAGAGATAAAGAAGGCTATTTTCAAAGTGTTGGCTTGATAAAGGTGAATTTTTCTCGACAAAAATAGAATTATTATGGTTGTTAGAAGAAGTAAGTCATCCAAGGATGCAGGTGAAGTGGCAAAGCAGCCTAAACATATTGGATTGGTAGCTAATGACAGTTACTTGGCTCCGTATGAAGATGCGATAAGGGGACGCCATGATCATGCTGTCTGGAAATTGAACCAATTGACCCGTAATGGTAAGGATACTCTTGAAGGATTTGCCAGCGGATATGATTATTATGGATTGCATAAGGTTTCACGTGGTTGGGTGTTCCGCGAGTGGGCGCCGAATGCTACGGCTATTTACCTTGTTGGCGATTTTAATAATTGGGAAGAGTCTGAAAGATATAAGGCGAAGAGAATAGAGGGTACCGGCAATTGGGAACTTAAGATATCCGAAAAAGGAATGAAGCATGGCGACCTTTATAAAATGCATGTGTATTGGGAAGGTGGTCATGGTGAACGAATTCCTGCTTGGGCTCAGAGAGTAGTACAGGATGATTCTACAAAAATATTTTCCGCACAGGTTTGGAATCCAGATAAACCGTATGTCTGGAAAAAAAAGAAGTTTAAGCCAAGCAAGAATCCTCTTTTGATTTATGAATGCCATATTGGCATGGCTCAGGATGCAGAAAAGGTTGGTACGTATACAGAATTTAAAGATAACGTGTTGCCGCGTATTATAGTCGATGGCTATAACTGCATTCAAATAATGGCCATACAAGAACATCCTTATTATGGTTCTTTTGGATATCATGTAAGTAGTTTCTTTGCTGCTTCTAGCAGGTTTGGTACTCCGGAGGAATTGAAGTCCCTCATTGATGAAGCTCATCGTAACGGTATTGCCGTTATTATGGACATAGTACACAGTCATGCTGTTAAGAATGAAGTTGAGGGATTAGGAAACTTGGCTGGTGACCCGAATCAATATTTTTATCCAGGCGACAGGCATGAGCATCCAGCATGGGACAGTTTGTGTTTCGATTATGGCAAGGATGATGTAATACATTTCTTATTAAGTAATTGTAAGTACTGGATGAAAGAATTCCATTTTGACGGCTTCCGTTTTGATGGAGTTACTTCTATGTTGTATTACAGTCATGGTTTAGGTGAGGCATTCTGCAATTATGGAGATTATTTCAATGGGCATGAGGATGATAATGCAATCTGTTATCTAACTCTTGCCAATAAGCTGATTCATGAAATTAATCCAGATGCAATAACTATTGCTGAGGAAGTGAGTGGCATGCCCGGACTTGCAGCCCGTTTTGAAGACGGAGGTTTCGGATTTGACTATCGCATGGCAATGAACATTCCTGATTATTGGATAAAGACAATAAAGGAGAGGAGCGATGAAGAATGGAAACCAAGTAGCATTTTCTGGGAAGTCAAGAACAGGCGTCCGGACGAGAAGACTATCAGCTATTGTGAAAGTCATGATCAGGCCTTGGTCGGTGACAAGACTATAGTGTTCCGTTTAATTGATGCCGACATGTATTGGCATTTCAAGAAAGGGGATGAAAATGATATTGTTCATCGTGGCATAGCCTTGCATAAGATGATACGTCTTGTAACAGCTGCAGCCATTAATGGAGGATATCTTAACTTCATGGGTAATGAGTTCGGTCATCCTGAATGGATTGATTTCCCACGTGAAGGAAACGGGTGGAGTTACAAGTATGCACGCAGGCAATGGAATCTTGTAGACAATCATGAATTATGCTACCATTACCTTGGTGACTTTGACAGGGAAATGATTAAAGTAATAAAGAGTGTCCGTAATTTCCAGAATACTCCAGTTCAAGAAATATGGCACAATGACGGAGACCAGGTTCTTGCTTTCATGCGTGGTGATTTGGTATTTGTATTCAATTTCAGTCCGACCCGTTCGTATACGGATTATGGTTTCCTTGTTCCGACCGGGGCATACGATGTTGTGTTGAATACGGATTCAAAGAATTTCGGTGGAAACGGTTTTGCAGATGATTCGATGACACATGTCACGAATTATGATCCCCTTTATGTGAAAGACCACAAAGAGTGGTTGAAACTTTATATTCCTGCGCGTTCTGCTGTAGTTCTAAAGAAAAACTGAAATGGCGCATAGTTACAGAGATAACAATAGCACACTGTATAAATTCATGTGTGCTATTGTTTTCATATTATTTACTTTTATTTATTTGTATTTTTTTCAGGCAGACTTGCTTTTTATGATACAGCATGTTTTGTCTGGAGGCGCTACGCATTATAATAGGACAATAGGCACTTTCATAATAATAGTTGTGCTTTATCTTGTACAGGTTGGTACAAGGAAGATTGGCGGGTTGGGTGAAATTTTATATGCATTGACATATTTCCCTTCTTTGGTCTTATTGACAATTTTGACCGGCGTTGATAGTAATTTCTCTGACGTTCCGTTTGATGGAGTTGGATTATGGTTTATGTGGCTGTTGTTGATTGCTTATTATGTTATATCGCTGTTTATAAAGTTTTATGGTGATGCTAAGTCTGAAAATTCAAGCTTAACGATAGCTGGAGCGTTTTGGAAGAACTTATTGTGCATGGCTTGTATGTTCATGGCTGTATGTATGTGTGCGAACAGCGAGTCAACTTTCCATTATCGACTTCGTGTTGAGCGGTTATTAGGTTCTGACAGTTATGCTAAAGCATTAAGAGTTGGTGAACGCTCTGATGATACGGACATGAGTTTGACAATGTTGCGTATTTATGCGTTGTCAAAAAGTAAACAGTTAGGTGAACGGTTGTTCGAGTATCCACTTGTTGGGGAATCAAAGGCGCTGTTGCCGGACGGGAAGGATGTGAGATGTTTGTTTTATCCGGATAATATAATTTTCAAGTCTTTAAGTATAAGAAAAATGGGTGTCATGACACCTATGGAATATTTATTATATATTGAACGCCACGGATTGGCGATGAAACCTGTTACCGATTATATCCTGTGTGGGTATTTGCTGGATAAGAATCTTGACGGTTTTGTTAATTTCATAAGGTATAAATACAATTTGGAATCGCCGACATTACCAAAGCATTACAAGGAAGCATTAACTTTGTATACACATTTGCGGGCTAATCCGACGCTTGTATACCATAGTGAGGTGATGGATGCAGATTATGCGGATTTTCAGAAACTTGAAAGTGAGCATTCTGATAAAAAGGAATGCGAGTCATTCGTGCGTGATATGTATGGAGATACGTATTGGTTCTATTATTTTTATCATTAGCAACGTTACTTGAAAATAAAGACTGTTATTATTCTGTAAATGTACCTATACAAACAGAACCCTAATATGGTTGTTATTAGGGTTCTGTTTATTTCTTACAGATATGTAATATGACTATGTAACTTTGAAATCTGAGTGGTTCCAATATGATATGAAATCTGTAGGCATAATTAAATTGTCACACACATAGTTGATGCCTTATTCCATGAAGATTCTAGTGGTTAACACCAGCCTTATTTGATTATTACATTGATTGTATCTACACCAAGTCTCGTTTTTAACCAATTTGCCATCTTGTTTTTTTCTGTAATTGTCATTCTTGTGTTCTGCTTTGTACCAATCAAAGCAATGACGTATCTTTTTATTATTGTTGTATCTGTTGAGCTTTCAGTTGCAACTGACAAACTTACGTTAGCAGTTTGCGGAAATAGGGCGTTAATTTCTCTGGCTATTTCAGGTGTTTGCTCGTTATATTTTGTGTATTCATATAGAGCTTCTTGTAATCGGGCGTTCTTCTTTGTTTCCTCATTAAGTAAAGTAGCGTAATTCTCCGATGAAGTCCGCATGTTTTTGATATTATTGTTGAGCAGCATTACTGAATCAGATTCCGCTCCTTGTACTATTGTTAATTTATAGTTCCCAAGTTTATAGTCTGCCATTGCTTTTTCAGCATTATTTATGGAACTGTCAGATAGTTCTCTGCCTACAGCAACAACACGAAGATAGAGGCTATCTTTATTTACATTGTATGTAATAACCTGTGTCCCAGGTGTTTCCAACCTTTCGTTGATAAACTTTCTTACGTTAGTCTCGAAAATGCTGTTTTTTACAATACTGTATGTCATGAAGAATGACGGCACCATTGTAGCAACTACTACTATTACTATGTAACGTTTTACTTTTAGGTAACGTTCCTTGTTTATGAATTGCTTTTGTCTAAACTTCATCATTCTTACTCCCAAATATGTAGCAAGACTGATAAACACGGTGTTTATGAAAAATAGGTAAAATGCTCCAAGGAAATAATATATATTTCCTGTAGCAATACCGAATCCTGCTGTACATAATGGCGGCATAAGTGCCGTAGCAATAGCTACTCCTGGTAGCACGTTGCCTTTGCCTTTAGTTGCTAATGCAACTATACCGGCTGCACCACCGAATAAGGCAATAAGCACATCGTATAGGGTAGGGGATGTACGTGCCAATAATTCTGATTGCGCTTCGTCCAACGGAGTCAGTAGGAAGTATAATGTTGCTGTAATTACGCTTATGACTGTTGCTACAATGTAGTTTTTTGCAGAACGCTTAAGTAGTTCAAAATCATTGATCCCGACAGCCAGACCCATTCCAATTATAGGTCCCATTAAGGGAGATATGAGCATGGCGCCAATGATTACAGCAGTTGAGTTTACATTCAGGCCGAGCGAGGCAATGAATATTGCAAATACTAATACCCATAATGTGGCTCCGTGAAACGATACACCGGCACTGATGTTTTTTATTGTGTCGTCTTCGTTTTCTTTGTCAGGCATTACGTTGAAATACTTCTTTAAGACGCTGGTTGCTGATGACCAGATATCTTTTAATGTTGTTTGGTTGAGTTCTTTCATGATTATAGATATAAGTTATATTAAATTCTGAATGCGTAACCATTTTATGGTTGTTGATGTCAATATACAAAGGTAATATTTTTTAGCGATTATGCTATTGTTTTGTTAAATTTATTATTAATCAGTGGAAAGTTGATTTCTACTTGTTTGATGGTGCGGCTTTTTTACGGCAATTTGTAAAAGGTTGTCTTTCATCATTCAAAACATGGCTTTTTGCATCTCAAAAGCTTGCTTTTCATGGCGTAAAAGGCAACCTTTTATAAACATGATACAAATATCTTTATTCAAGCTGGAACAACGGCTTCCCCACTTTTCATATATTATCCTTAGTATTTCTTTTAGGAAAATAGACTAGTTGTACACCCTTATCAACTGATTACGAATAGCGCATTAACAGATGTTAAAAAATAAGATTTGTATCCCATTTTTTTCTTTATAAGAAATAAAAGTGCTACCTTTGCACTGCTAAAAAATAAAGCCGATATGGCTCAGTTGGTAGAGCAATTCATTCGTAATGAATAGGTCCCGGGTTCGAGTCCCGGTATCGGCTCAGTTTGCGGTAATAGCTCAGTTGGTAGAGCACTAGCTTCCCAAGCTGGGGGTCGCGAGTTCGAGCCTCGTTTACCGCTCGGTTCTTTTAATTGAAAATTCCTTTTTTTATCCCTTATTTATTTAGTCTGTTTTTTAGCAATAAGTTTGTATATACAAACGCAAGTTTAGAGCCTATTTCTTTTTGTGGTTCTTGTTCGCAGTACGCTTAAACATTTGGCGATGGAAGCGATCTTCGGCATTTAGTATGTCATAGACTTTCTTTGCGGGAAGTATCTGTAAGAATTTTTCATGATATGTCTTCTGTATCATTTTTTTCTCTATTTCGATCTCGTCACGTTCTATGATATTTTTCCTGCAATTTATTTCGGTTGTTGGCTTAATACGCTTTAGGTTTTTAGATTTAAAATGCAACGTCAGCTGCTTCTTTCTCATTTCTTTATAAAGAGGGAAAAACTTTGCAGCCTCATTAGGCGTCAAACATGCTTTCTTTGTAATGTATTGTTCTAATTCTGCTTGAAAGCGTTCTTTTGAATATTTTCCGTCGTTTTTTTGGGCAAAAGTCTCTGAAAATATTATTGAGAATAAGAATGCAAATAATAGTCTTTTCATTATCATAGGTTGGGGGTTATTGTTCATCTGCAATGAAAGAATACAAGTCGTCATTGTCATACATTGCATAATCGGACATTTCTTCAAATGTTAAATCATGATAGGCCGGTGATGCCATGTTGGCTGAATGTGATATGTTAGCGATGTGGTCGATGTCTTTATTTTTTGTGTTAAATAGATAAAGACTTGAAAATATCGCAACAGCCATTACACATGCTGCATATAACATTGGTCTCAAGAATCTTTTTATAGTGCTTTTAGATGTTGCAGGCTTGGCAATCTTGTCCATGACAGATTCTTCGAATGTTTCGAAGTATCCTTCGGGAACCTTAAATAGATTCGGTTTGCCAAAAGTTTTTTCAAGCAAGAATTCTTCTCTCATATTGTATTCTTTTACTATATGACGGGATTTGAATGTAAAAGTTTAATTTGCATGAATAATTTCATTCGTGCAATTGGAAATACGTAGCTATTTTTTTTACGGCGATGTGGTAAGATGCTTTAAGTGCTCCTTCTGAAGTATTAAGAATCTCACTAATATCATTGTATTTCATGTTTTCAAAATATCTTAAATTGAAAACTGTGCGTTGCACTTCCGGCAGTGTTGATACAGCTTGCAGTAGCATTGCATGAATCTTTTCTCCGTCAAAATATTCGTCGGCCATTAATTTGTTGGCTAATGAAAGATTATCTGAGTCGTTGTTTTTCAGATTGTTTTTCCCCTTACGTATAAAATCCAATGCTTCATTAATAGCTATACTGCAGAGCCATGTTGACAACTTTGACTTTCCATGAAAAGAGTTTATATTGCACCATGCTTTTAGAAATGTATTTTGCAAAACATCGTTTGCATCGTCATGTGAAAGGACTATATATCTAATTTTCCAATACAGGCATTCACTGTATGACTTCACTATCATTTCAAAAGCCTTACGTTTTGTTGATTCGGAAGTTAAGAGTTTATGTATTTTTTCTTCATCCTTCATCATACTTCACTCAACAAATGGTTTCAGCTTGTTGTACAATACTTCATCATACCCATAAATATCTTGATAATCAGCAAGTCGGCCATTTTCGTCCCAATATTTAGTATAATATGTTACAAATAATGGTATTGATGGGTTTACCGAGACAGAATTTATCATACGACTCCTGTCTATCTTGCTTTTTCTCAGTGAGTCGTTATCATTTACCAATTCTACTGTCATTGAATATTCAAGCTTTTCTTGCAGTTTCTCGTTTCTTTCATTTAATAAGAATAATGCCAGTTCATATGGTTTTTCTACCCTTATGCATCCATGGCTTACTGCTCTGTTGGTACGTTGGAATAGCCAAGGTGACGATGTGTCATGCAGGAAGACTGAGAAATTATTATTGAATCTGAATATTATTCGTCCTAATGAATTCTTAGGCCCGCCGGCTTGGATTATATATTGTTCCCCATTCATTACTTTATTATACGAAGCTTCTTCAGGTGGCAGTTTCCCGAGTTTCTTGTCATACACAAACATTCCCATTTTATGCATGTATTGGTGATTTCCGACATAACCTTTAGAAATGCTTTTAGGTATAATCCACTGAGGATTTATGTCCATTCTGGTAATCTTGCTTGTCAAAAGAGGGGTCTTATATTGCGTTGTTCCACACCCGACACGCATTGTCAGAATGTCATTATTGTTAATAGCCCGTAATAGGAATGAGGGTATGTTAACCTCAACATATTTATTGAACTTGTTTTGTCCTGACAATATCTTCAATCTCCAACGGCATCTTTCTATATTGCAGATCGTTTTCACTTTTTCTTCATAGGTAAGTCCGTTTCTGTTTAGATGTTGTATTAATTTTTCATAAAGGTCGTTTTGGGGAAGTATTGTTGCAAATAGATCTACAATACTGTCATTCATTGCTTGCGTAATCACTTTCGAATAGAATTCGTTGTTTGGACGTTCTATCCTTAAGTCTGATAGTTGGCGGAATTTGGTAGAAGTAGAATCCACTTCGTATTTTTCCAAATTATTATACAAATAATCTGGATTTACCATACCAAAACGTAAACCGGTGGAATATCGTAGAAGGGCTTTTGTGAGATTATATTCCAAACGTGCCAGGATTATATTAATATTATCATTTCCATCAGACACATTTAAGCTTTTGATAATATTCAGGTCTTTCTCAATTTGGCTTACTTTAAGCATGCGAGTGCTGAATCCGTATAAATCAGCTTTTTGTATTATCTTTAATAAAGTATCAGCACGATTGTGTATGCCAAGTCGGTTAATCCAAATGAATGGCTTGTTTTCGGCGTAGTATCGTATGACTTGGCGGTCTGCAGAAATTAGAACACCATCATCTTTTATCAATCTGCTGATGTGTTCACGTACAGCCTGGTCGCTGATGGAGTATTTTTTGTCATTCAATTTGGAAAAATCTTCCAGGCATCTGTGATTTTTGTCATGAAAATTATTCTCATTACACGATGTAAGTATAATGAGAGCTAAAGAAAGATAAAGAATGACCCTTGACAAAACAATAAAATGCTATTTGATAAATATTTTCTTTACGACTTTTCCAACCTTGACGATATAACAGCCTTTTTGTAAATTTAAGTCATAAGAACGGTCTTGTCCGTCAACTTTGATACTCATTACCCTAACTCCTGCGACATTGTAAATATGCAATGTCTGCCCGTTAGCTCCGTTAACATGAATTGTCGATGCCTTGACAGTGATTGATATTTCCTGATATTCATTTTCAATGATTTCAATCATAGCACTTGCGTTACTCATAATGGGAACGCCAAGTAACGACACGACTAAAAAGGGTATGATGAATAATTTCTTTGCCATAAGATCATTAATTATTATGGCAAAGATACATTAATTTTACATTAGTACCAAATATATAGACGATTTTTGTTAATTAAACATCAAAAATGTCCATTTCATTGGCTAAAAATGTATTTGGGAATATGCTGCGCGCCTCATTCAGTAAAATGTCCTCATTTTCGTACCGTGCCGAAAAATGTCCAATTATTAGTTTTTTTGCATTGGCTTTATGGGCCACGCTGGCTGCTTGTTTTGCTGTGCTGTGATAATATAATGAAGCCCTGCTCTCGTCACTGCTGGCGTATGTGGCTTCATGATACAACAAGTCTACATTTGCTAGTGACTTATAGAGGTCCGGCATGAATTTTGTATCAGAGCAATATGCGTATGAACGCGGAGTGTCAGCAGGTGTTGTGAGTCTTGAGTTTGGTATTACAGTACCGTCATTGGTTATCCAATCTGCACCGTTTTTTATATTGTTTCTATAACATTCGGGAATGTTATAGAAATCAATCATATCCCTGCGGATATGCGGCAGGGTTGGTTTCTCAATGAACATATATCCGCAGCAAGCTGTCCTATGGTTTAGTGGTATTGATTTTACTATGATTCCTTTGTCTTCATATACAACATCGTTAGCTGTTGTATTAACACCATGGAAATGTATTTCATAGTCTAACTCGTTGCAAAAAAAATCCAACTGTTGTTGAAATATTTTTCCCAATTCATGTGGCGCATATATATGCAATGGAGCCGTACGGCCTAACATGCCTAACGTTGAAATTAAGCCGATAAGCCCGAAGCAGTGGTCGCCATGTAGATGGGTTATGAATATTGAAATTATTTTATTAAAATGAATTCGTGCCCGTCTGACTTGTATTTGAGTGCCTTCTCCACAATCAACCATAAAGGTTTTATCCCTTATTTCGACTATTTGTGAAGATGCAAAATGTTTTAATGTTGGCAAAGCGCTGCCACATCCAAGAATGCGTATTTTAAACGGTTGCATTTGTTGCTAATTATTAGTCTTTTGTTTTTGTTTTTGCAATCGTTTGTATCCGTAAATTCCTTTTTCGTTTTCAATATAAAGCGAATCCGGGCCAAGCGAGTAGATTTCGAATGTGTCAGGGGTCAATATAAGTTTCCCATTTAGCACTTTCCATTCTGTGTATGGTTTGGGTTCACCAGTGCTGCTAATTACATGTCCTCCTTCTGCTATCTCAAATTCTTTATCAAGACTGCTCCATGTACCAAGTAATGATGTTAGATTAATGACTTTTTCTGCATACATCTCTTCATTCAAGCCTTCAACATGCTTCCCGATAACGGCAATGCGATCGCCGACAAAAAGACCACCTTGTACATTTGAGAAAGTATCAAGCCCTTCAAGTGTGTAGACGATGGTGTCGCCTTTGTCTGTAATAAGCTCTAATGTGTGCATGGCTGTTCCTTCTCCGCACCGTCCATAGACTGTTGAGTCGACAGCAGCACTATCCGTTAAAATTTCAATTACTGGGGCACTTTTTTTCCCGTCTTTGCAACCAAGGATGATAATTGCGCATGTTAACAATATAATGTTTCTAAATGTTTTCATCAATATATTAATTTGTTTTTTACCTTTTCTCTAAACTCTTTGCTTCGTTCCACAGTTCATCCATTTCATCCAAAGTCATTTCTGTTAACGGTTTGCCTGCTTTAATTGAATGATCTTCGATGTAGTTAAAACGTTTGATGAATTTCTGGTTTGTATGTTCTAATGCAGTGTCTGGATTCAGATGGTATAATCTGGCGGCGTTTATTACACTGAATAGGAAATCACCAAGTTCCTTAGTGGAATTTTCCTTGTCTTCCTTTTTCAATTCATTTTCGAGCTCACCAAGTTCTTCGCGTACTTTTTTCCATACATCGCCTTTGTCTTCCCAATCAAAACCAACGTTTCTGGCTTTGTCTTGTATCCTATAAGCTTTAATTAGTGATGGGAGTGCATCAGGAACTCCCGAAAGAACTCTTTTGTTTCCGTCTTTTTCTTGCAGCTTTAATTGTTCCCAATTCTCTGTTACTTTGTCAGCTGTTTCTGCCTTAACATTGCCGTAAACATGTGGATGTCTGAATATCAATTTGTCTGCTTCTTTATTACATACGTCTGCGATGTCAAAATCATTGGTCTCGCTTCCAATTAGTGCATAGAAACAAACATGCAACAATACATCGCCAAGCTCCTTGCATATATTCTTTTGGTCGTTTTTCATTAATGCGTCACACAATTCGAAAGTTTCTTCTATTGTGTTCGGTCTTAGACTTTCATTCGTTTGTTTTTTATCCCATGGACATTTGACACGTAATGTATCCAGCACATCCAGGAGCCTGCCGAATGCTTCTAATTTTTCTTCTCTTGTATGCATAAATGTGTATTTTAATTATGCAAAAGTAGGTAATTTCCATGAATATTTTGTATTTTTGCATCGTTTTTTATTGGATAAAATTAATTTAATATACAAAATGGAATTAGCAAGCAAATACGACCCAAGTGAGGTTGAGTCGAAATGGTATCAATATTGGCTTGACAACAAGCTGTTCAGCAGTAAACCGGATGGACGTGAACCATATACGATTGTAATACCTCCGCCCAATGTTACAGGTGTGTTACACATGGGGCATATGCTGAATAATACGATTCAAGACATTCTTGTCAGAAGGGCCAGGATGGAAGGCAAGAATGCTTGCTGGGTGCCTGGTACCGACCACGCATCAATTGCTACGGAAGCTAAAGTCGTAAATAAACTTGCCCAACAAGGTATAAAGAAAACTGACCTTACGCGTGACGAGTTTCTGAAACATGCGTGGGATTGGACAAATGAGCATGGCGGTATTATTTTGAAGCAGCTGAGAAAGCTGGGTGCAAGTTGTGATTGGGAACGTACTGCGTTCACAATGGATGAGAAACGTTCAAAAGGCGTTATAAAGGTTTTCTGCGACCTTTATAACAAAGGACTCATCTATCGTGGGGTTCGTATGGTTAACTGGGACCCCCAAGCCCAAACAGCTCTAAGCGACGAAGAAGTGATATACAAGGAAGAGCATAGCAAACTGTATTATTTGCGGTATATGGTTGTTGAAGAACCAGGTAAGTATGCAGTTGTTGCTACCACCCGTCCGGAAACAATAATGGGCGATACGGCTATGTGTATCAATCCCAATGACCCGAAGAACCAGTGGCTCAAGGGTAAACATGTTATTGTTCCTCTTGTAGGTCGTCAGATCCCTGTAATAGAAGACAGTTATGTTGATATTGAGTTTGGAACAGGTTGCCTTAAAGTAACTCCGGCTCACGATATCAACGACCATGCGCTGGGGTTGAAGCACAATCTTGAAACGATAGATATCTTTAATGATAATGGAACCATATCTGAAGCTGCCGGATTGTATGTCGGCATGGATCGTATGGATGTACGTAAGCAGATCGAGAAAGATTTGACTGAAGCCGGTTTAATGGAGAAGGTTGAAGATTATATAAACAAGGTCGGTTTCTCTGAGAGGACAAATGTTCCAATAGAGCCCAAATTGTCTACACAATGGTTCTTGAAGATGCAACATTTTGCAGACCTGGCTTTATCTCCTGTTATGGAGGATGAGATAAAGTTCTATCCGGCTAAGTATAAGAATACGTACCGCCATTGGCTTGAAAACATTAAAGATTGGTGTATAAGCCGTCAATTATGGTGGGGACATCGAATTCCGGCATATTATCTGCCTGGTAATGGTGGCTATGTCGTTGCAGAAACGCCGGAAAAGGCACTTGAATTGGCTAAGGATAAGACAGGCAATGTTAATCTGACTATATCAGACCTTCGCCAGGATGACGACTGCCTTGATACTTGGTTCTCGTCGTGGTTGTGGTCTATTTCAGTTTTTGATGGAATAAATAATCCTGATAACGAAGATATAAAATATTATTATCCCACATCTGATCTTGTAACGGGTCCAGACATCATCTTCTTCTGGGTTGCTCGAATGATAATGGCTGGATATGAATATCGTGGCACTATGCCGTTTAAGAATGTTTATTTCACAGGCATTGTCCGCGATAAACTTGGACGCAAGATGAGTAAAAGTCTTGGTAACAGTCCTGATCCGATTGAACTGATTGAAAAATTTGGTGCAGACGGAGTACGTATGGGCATGATGCTTTCAGCACCTGCTGGTAATGATATCTTGTTTGATGAAAGTCTTTGTGAACAAGGCCGTAATTTCAATAATAAGATATGGAATGCTTTCCGTCTTGTTAAAGGATGGGAAGTGGCTGATATAGAACAGCCGACAGCAAATAAGATTGCAGTACGTTGGTTTGATGCGAAATTGAGGGTTGTTAATGCCGAGGTTGACAATTTGTTTAAGAAATACAAAATATCAGAAGCCCTCATGGCTGTTTATAGATTATTCTGGGACGAATTCTCAAGCTGGTATCTTGAAATGGTCAAACCTGTTTATGGTTCGCCAATTGACCGTGTGACGTTTGATAAGACCTTGGTGTTCTTCTCCGATTTGCTCAAAATGCTGCATCCGTTTATGCCTTTTATTACGGAGGAGCTTTGGCAACATATCTATGACCGGAAAGATGGTGAAAGCATAATGTTGGACAAGTTGAATATCCTTTCTCCAACAGATGATGACAGAAAACTTGTAGATGACATAGAGTCTGTTAAACAAGTGATAGGTAATGTTAGAACTGTAAGGAACCAGAAGAATATTTCACCTAAGGAAAAACTATCATTGCAAGCTTTAAATGAGAATAAGTATTCTGAATATGATGCTGTAATCTTAAAGATGGCAAATCTTGAAACAATAAGTATTGTCAATGAAAAGTCTGCAGATACCATTCAATTTATGGTTGGAACGGATGAATTTGCAATACCAGTTGGAAGTTTGATTGATGTAGAGGCGGAAATAGTAAAACAAGAGCAACAACTGAAACATCTTGAGGGCTTTCTTGCTGGAGTCATGAAAAAGCTGTCTAATGAAAAGTTTGTTGCAAATGCTCCGGCGGCTGTTGTGGCTTTGGAGAAGAAGAAACAGAGCGATTCTGAAGAAAAGATTGCTGCATTGAAAGAGTCGTTGGCAGAACTGATAAAAATGCGCAATTAATATTCTTACATTTATATTTATATGCAAGCAGACAAGGTTTGTTTCCTTGTCTGCTTTGAACTTAACCATCATTATTTATTCGTGTTATGCTTATGAAAGGTCTGTCATTATTGTATAGAATATTGGTGAGTTTGTTGGTTTTACTTACTCCGTCAGTTTTTTTATCATGTGATAATGACAGTACGGATGAACCTGACAATAATTCAAGCAAATACAAGCAAACGGTTTTGATGTACATGCCTTGGTCGGATGGAAGCATATACAGCTATTTTCTGCAAAACATATCATCGTTTGAGACGGCCATCAGAAACAATAAAGGTTTTGATGGTAACGCCTTGGTCGTTTTTATTTCAGAAAGCGAGACAAAATCACACCTTATTAATATTAAATACAATGACGGGGAATGTTATCGAGATACAATACGGTCATTTTATTTCGATGAATGTGATTATACGACTTCCGCTGGTATTGCTTCGGTAATAAACAATGCAATTAAGATAGCTCCGGCTAAGACCTACGCTTTGGCAATAGGCAGTCATGGAATGGGTTGGTTGCCGGTAGGTTCAGACATCTCTACAAGGGCACGCATGTCTGCAATGATGAATCCGAATGTTTATTTGACACGTTATTTCGGCCATTCCTCCGATAGTAATTACCAGACAGATATTTCTACTTTAGCTGATGGTATAAAGAAAAATGGCTTAAGAATGGAATATATTATGTTTGATGGTTGCTATATGTCGAATATTGAGACAGCTTATGAACTTAAGGATGTTACGGATTATCTGATAGCCTCAACTTGTGAAATAATGATTGACGGCATGCCTTATTCCGAAATAGGTATGGATTTATTGAAGAATAACTATAAGAATATATGTGATGGCTTTTATTCGTTTTACTCTAATTACAGCATGCCATGTGGAACCATAGGAGTAACAGATTGTAATGAGGTAGAACGTATGGCTGAGATAATGAAGGAAATTAATACGGTGTATCCGTTGGGAGTTGAATCTGTAGACGATATTCAAGATTTAGATGGTTATAACACTACCGTGTTTTTTGATTTTGGCGATTATGTCTCACATTTGTGTAAAGACGAATATTTGCTTAACTTATTTAAAACACAACTTGACAGGCTTGTTCCATATAAGGCTAATACAGAAACATATTATTCCATGCTGACACAACAACAAACACGGATAAAGACTTTCTCCGGTTTAACGGTTTCTGATCCTACTGAGAATAAGGGGTTAACTGATGCATTATCTACTACATCCTGGTATAAAGCAACGCATTAAATTCTTTATATCTTTCTACTTGGACTTAAGGTAAAGAATGTCATGCTTGAGTAACTGAATGCTCTTTTAACGGATTATAAAAAAGATGTTTTCCATTGGTATTTCCAAATGAAAAACATCTTTTTTATGATCTGACATGAAAACGAGATATCGTTCTCATGTACAATATTATTCGTTTATCTGATTCGGTCGGCCGAATGAACTAAAGCCTCATCGGCAAGAATAGCTTTCCTTGCCATAAAATACAAGATCAATGAAATCGCAGGGAAAATGACAGGTAATGATATTGTCAGTTCGTTTCCTGCTTCTTTCAGATTTAGAACATACATTGCATAAACAACGTACCAACCTACTATAAGTAGCATGTTGAACATGCAAAAACGGCTCTGTGTGATTCTATTACGGTAAGTAAAGATTGCTATCAGTGCTATCGGGCAAGTTATCAGTAATATGGCAAACAACGGCCATACAGATAAGCTGTGATTCCCGTCAGCGCTAGTTATCCATAAATTGTAAATTACGGATTTATCACCAAACGTATTTTCTGCCATAATGTTGCCTATGGGCAAACAGAGACAGACAATAGTCAGTATTACCGCAATAAGAAGGAAGATAGTCTGTTTGCGCTGTATCATTGAGCTTCTTTTTGGTTTTCTTTCTGAGTGTCACGCCAATAAACATTACCGTCAACAAACTCTTGTGTTGCCAATAGTGTCGGTTTCGGCAGCTTCTCATAATATCTTGAAATTTCGATTTGTTCCCTGTTCTCGAATACTTCTTCCAAGCTGTCGTTATATGAGGCAAATTCTGCAAGTTTTTTGCTAAGGTCTTGCTTTATTTCAACAGAAATCTGATTGGCTCGTTTTGAGATTATTGCAACGCTTTCATAAATGTTCTTTGTTTCATTACAAAGATCCATGATGTTGCGGGTCACTGTGTTTGTTGGGGCTTTTGATTTTTTATAATCCATAATTTTTCAATTTAGGCTTTATAATTTTATGCTTTTATGTTATTCCTCTTTTGTGTATTTTTTACATGACTCGATGTATTTTTCAGCCAGTTTCTTGTTTTTAGATTCTGGATATTCATTGATGAATCCGTAACATTCGTCTTCAGCATCCCTGTAACGGTCGAGTTTCTTAGTCTCAATACTTTGTTTTGCCAATTCGAATTTACTTTTCATTATCAGCAATGCAAAATCCTCTCTGAACGAATTGTACGGATAATCATTCAATGCGTTTTGAGCTGTAATAATACATGCTTCATAATTGCTGCCTCCGCTTGTACAGTTGCCGAAGTACGTGCCGAGGTTATAGTATAGCTGGGCAGAATAAAGCTCTTTCTTTACCAGTTTGTCCTGTAGTTCGAAAAGTCTGTTTTGAGCTACACTTTTCAGCCTCGCATCAGGGTATATGTCCAAATAATCTTGGAAAGCAGATATGGCATTAACAGTTTGTGTCTGGTCAAGGCGTGGTTCAGGCGTGCTCATATACAAGCTTTCGCCGATAAAGAATGATGCCATTTGTGCATATATTCCTTTCGGATATGACTGACGGTATTTTTTGAAAGTCATGGCCGCGCCTTCATAGTCCATGTCGCAGTATTGTGCCATTGCCAACATGTAAAGGCTTTCTTCTGCATTATCAGTGCCTTTCTGAATTGTAACAAGTTCTTGCAGAAGTGTTATTGCCTGGACATATTTGCCTCTTGCAAATGCTTCTTTAGCGTATTCGTATTTATACGTATAGTCTTGTGACTTGTAGACTTGGTTGAATTCGTGTGCGCATCCTGAAAAAAGTATGGCTGCAAATATAATGGCAATTAAATTCTTAATCATAATGATAATTAAACAATTTGGAGTGCAAAAATACACATTATTCTTATAAGTGGCAAAGTTTTCTGGCCATTTTTTAGAAAAATATATTTTTGTTGTGTTTATTAGTGCTTTATTTGTATTTTTGCATTGGCTTTATACTGCATGTTACTAATTTTGATTCAGATATATGGGCGATTTTAGACTTGTTTCAGAATACAAACCTACAGGCGACCAGCCTGAAGCCATAAGTGAACTTACCGCAGGCATTCGGGATGGGGAAAAGTCACAAGTGCTTTTAGGCGTAACAGGTTCGGGAAAGACATTTACGATAGCCAACGTCATAGCGAATGTAAACAAGCCTACGCTTATTTTAAGCCATAACAAGACTCTTGCCGCGCAGTTGTATAGCGAGATGAAATCCTTTTTCCCCGAAAATGCGGTAGAATATTATGTCTCGTATTACGATTATTATCAGCCTGAAGCTTATTTGCCGCAGACTGACACGTATATTGAGAAGGATTTGGCCATAAACGAAGAGATTGACAGGCTGCGCTTGTCTGCCGTTTCATCGTTGTTGTCTGGACGTAAGGACGTGGTTGTTGTATCTTCCGTTTCGTGCATTTATGGTATGGGTGGTCCTGTCGAGATGGCAAAAAGCGTCATTTCAATCAGGTGTGGACAGAAGCTCGACCGCAACATGTTCCTTCGCAACCTCGTAAATGCCCTTTATGTGAGAAACGATATGGAGTTAAAGCGTGGCAACTTCAGGGTCAAGGGCGATACGGTAGATGTCTTTATGGCTTATAGCGACAATGTTTTACGTGTGTCGTTTTGGGATGATGAAATTGACTCTATCGAGGAAATGGATTCGGTCAGTTTTCACCGGTTAGCTTCTTTTGATAGTTACCAGATTTATCCTGCCAACTTGTTTGTCACTTCAAAAGAGCAGACGGAAATAGCAATACGAAGTATCCAGGATGATTTGGTTAAACAGATTGATTACTTTAATGAACTTGGCGAAACAATTAAGGCACAGCGCATTAAGGAACGTGTTGAGTACGACATGGAGATGATAAAGGAACTTGGACATTGTTCCGGCATAGAAAACTATTCACGCTATTTTGACGGACGCGAACCAGGCCAGAAACCGTATTGTCTCTTTGACTTTTTCCCTAAGGATTATCTTCTTGTAATAGATGAAAGCCATGTCAGTGTGCCCCAGATAAGTGCGATGTATGGTGGCGACAGGGCGAGAAAGACTAACCTTGTAGAGTATGGTTTCCGACTGCCTGCTGCCTTTGACAACCGTCCCCTTACGTTTGACGAGTTCCATTCCATGATCAATCAGGTCATCTACGTGTCGGCAACTCCTGCCGATTATGAGTTGGCAGAGTCGGGTGGAGTAGTGGTCGAGCAAGTTATCCGTCCTACCGGGCTGCTCGATCCCGAGATAGAAGTGCGTCCGAGCGAGAACCAGATTGACGATTTGATGGAAGAGATATTAAAGCGCAACGAACGCGGTGAACGTACCCTGGTGACAACCTTGACAAAGCGTATGGCTGAAGAGCTGACCGAGTATCTGCTTAATCATGACGTCAGGGCTAATTATATCCACAGCGACGTTGCAACGCTTGACCGCGTCAAGATAATGAACGATTTGCGTGAAGGCGTGTTTGACGTTCTAGTCGGCGTCAATCTGCTTCGAGAAGGCCTTGACCTTCCCGAAGTGTCGTTGGTGGCAATACTTGACGCTGATAAGGAGGGATTTCTCCGTTCACATCGCTCCCTGACTCAGACTGCTGGACGTGCCGCACGTAACGTTAATGGCAAAGTCATAATGTATGCCGACCGTATTACGGCAAGTATGCAAATGACGATTGACGAGACCATGCGCAGGCGTGAAAAACAGTTGAGATATAACGAGCTTCATCATATTACGCCTAAACAGATTGTTAAGGGAATCAAGCATAATGCTTTGAATATCAATATGGAAGAGGCTGATATAAAGAAACGTGATGTGGCTTATAAGCCATATATTGAAGAAGAGCATGTTGCTTTTGCTGCCGACCCTATTGTAAAGCAAATGACCAAACAGCAGCTTGAAAAGAGTATCGTGAATACCCAACGGCTTATGAAAAAAGCTGCAAAAGAGCTTGACTTCATACAGGCTGCACAGTTCAGGGACGAATTGTTGAAATTGCAGGAAATGCTTGACGAAAAGAATTAATTGCCGATAAAATCGTTGTAATTTTATTAATGAAATGAAGGCTTGTCTTAATTCCAATCGGTGTTTTGACTGATTGGGGTAACAACGTTTTTAGAGTCCATTTATGTGGCTTTCCAAAAGGTTGTCTTTTGCAGGCTAAGAACTAACCTTTTACACGCCAACAGGTAACCTTTCACGACGTAAAAGGTTACCTGTTGCTTTTTATATGTTTTACAAGTAATGTTGCGTGTTTACACAGAATTCAGCTATTTTCAGGTTCGACATTTTTTAGTATCTTTGCAGCCATGTTGGTAATATTGACAGTATTGGCCTATTTCGGCGTATTATATTTATTCAGCCGCCTGACATCAGTTCATGCGACCAATAATACGTTTTACCATGCGGATGGCAAATCGCCATGGGGCATGGTGGCGTTCGGCATGATAGGTGCCACTATTTCAGGAGTCAGCTTTGTTTCCGTACCTGGCATGGTTATCGGTCAGAACATGTTTTATATACAGACATGTCTTGGTTTCATTGTCGGCTATTTTGTCATTGCGTTTGTCCTGTTGCCGATTTATTATAAGATAAATCTGACAACCATATACAGTTACCTGTTGAAACGTTTAGGACGGAGGTCATATAAGACAGGTGCGGCTTTTTTTATTATTTCAGACTTGACCGGCGCAGCGGTCAAGTTTTATGTAGCATGCATCATACTTCAACGTTTCGTTCTCGATGCTTACGGCGTACCGTTTGCCGTTACCGTTCCTGCGTTGATGTTGCTGATATGGTTGTATACACACAAAGGAGGCATTAAGACATTGGTTTGGACGGACACGTTCCAGACTTTGTGCATGCTTGTCGCCCTTGTGCTCATTATTGTAAGTGTTGCCGGCAAGCTTGGACTTGGCTTTGGCGAGGCCGTTACTATGGTGGCGGCAAGTCCGATGAGTAGGATTTTCATGTTTGACGATTGGATGTCGCCTCATAATTTCTGGAAACAGTTTGTCAGTGGTATTTTCATTGTCGTCGTCATGACAGGCCTTAACCAAAACATGATGCAGAAAAATCTAACATGCAAGACGTTGCGCGAGGCTCAGAAAGACATGTGTACGTATGGTTTCGCCTTTGTGCCTGTAAACATTCTGTTCATGTCTCTTGGAGTCTTACTTGTAATGCTCGTAAATAAGGAAGGATTGCAACTGCCTCAAAATCCTGACGACCTGTTGCCCATGTTTGCTGCTACCGGTCAGTTGGGTAGTGTCGTGACGGTGCTTTTCATAATCGGCGTGGTGGCCGCATCGGCAAGCACTGTCGACTCGTCACTGACAGCACTTACTACAAGTTTTTGTGTCGACTTAAAGGAGAAACCTGATGACGAGCGCTTGCGCCGTCGTGTACATGCCGGCATTACTGTCGTTTTTATATTGTTTATATTGGCATTCAGGGCTTTAAACTCTACAAGCGTCATAGACGCCGTATATGTTTTATGCTCATATACATACGGTCCGCTGTTGGGCTTGTTCGCTTTCGGCCTGCTTACCAAACGGCAGACTGACGACCGCATTGTTCCTTATATATGTGTCGCGTCTCCATTGGTATGTCTTGTTCTTGATTTTCTTACTTCACAATTTACAAGTTACAAGTTCGGATATGAACTCCTGCTGCTTAACGGAATGTTGACTGCCGGTGGCATGTTTATTAACGTAAAACGGTGAAAAAGCAGTCTTATATTTAGTTGGTAAGGCTTGCTTTTTCACCGTATGAATATATTCCGTATTGATTTTTATACGATTCCCTTTTCCCTCAAATACCTGTCAGCTTCGATAGCTGCGCGGCATCCGCTTGCGGCAGCTGTTATTGCTTGACGGTAGTGCGGGTCTGCAACATCACCGGCAGCAAACACTCCGGGAACCTTTGTTACGGGAGTACCCGGTTCGGTTATAATGTATCCGGTCTCGTCTGTGTCGAGCCATTCTTTGAATACATCGCTGTTCGGTTTGTGTCCGATAGCGAGGAAGAAGCCGTCGATAGGCAAATCGTACCTTTCTTCATCGGCTTCGCCGAGACGTTTTACTACATGCGCTCCTTCGACACCGTTTTCACCGTATAGTCCCAGGGTGTTGTGTTCAAAGAGAATTTCTATATTTTCAGCCTCTTTTACGCGGCGCTGCATTACTTCTGACGCACGCAGGAAAGGTTTGCGTACAATCATATAGACCTTCTTTGCCAATCCTGCAAGGTATAATGCTTCTTCACAAGCCGTATCTCCGCCGCCTACAACGGCAACTGTTTTTTTGCGGTAGAAGAATCCATCGCATGTTGCGCAGGCTGACACGCCTTCGCCTTTGTACTTCTCTTCATCAGATAGTCCGAGATATTTTGCAGATGCTCCGGTAGCAATGATAACAGTGTCAGCACATACTACATCGCCATTGTCGGTCGTCAAGGTGTATGGAGCCTTGCTGAAGTCGGCTTTAACTATTACGCCGTCACGTATGTCTGTTCCGAAGCGTTCAGCTTGTGTCCTGAAGTCAAGCATCATCTGGTTGCCGTCCACGCCTTCCGGATATCCGGGAAAATTCTCAACGACAGTTGTCTGGGTTAGCTGTCCGCCTGTCTGTAGGCCACAATATATTACCGGATTAAGGTTGGCTCGCGCTGCATATATTGCCGCTGTGTAGCCTGCTGGACCGCTGCCGATTATCAGGCAGCGTACTTTCTCTTTTTGTTCCATGGTTAATTGACTAAGATTAGAAGTCGTTATTTAATAGATTAAGGACTAAGAAAATTACTTTGTCATTGACAATATGATTGCAATCTTCTTAGTCCGTATAATTAATGGACTCCTAACTTTTGAGTTTATTTAAGGAGTTCAACGATTTGCTTTTCTATGTTTTCAATTTTTTCGGTAGGTTCAAAGCGAGCAACTACCATTCCCTTTTTGTCTACGAGGAATTTGGTGAAGTTCCATTTAATGTCTGACTTGCTCTTATAGTCAGGGTCCTCCTTTGACAGCATTTCGTCAAGAATGTGTGTCAGCGGATGGCTCTCGTCCCAGCCGGCAAATCCTTTCTGGCTTGTCAGGAATTTATATAACGGATCAGCATCTTCGCCGTTTACCTTAATCTTCTTGAAACGGGGGAACTCTGTTCCGTATGTTAATTTGCAGAATTCATGTATTGACTCGTCTGTTCCTGGTGCCTGGGCTCCGAATTGGTTGCAGGGGAAGTCCAATATTGTAAATGCGTCGCTGCGATGCCTTTCGTAGAGTTTCTCCAGTTCCTCATATTGTGGAGTGAATCCGCACTTAGTTGCGGTGTTTACTATCAGTAAAACTTCGTTCGCATATTCTTTGAGCGATACGTCTTTTCCTTTCCTGTCTTTGACAGTGAAATCATAAACTGTTTTCATTTTATTTGTTTTTGATAACTTGTTTGTTTGCAAATATTCTTTGTGCAAAGATAAGGAAAAAGCTTATCAAAACAAAATTTGCGACCTTTTATTAAGTTAAATGTTGGCATTGGAATAGTGTTAAGATTTATTTGGTTTGGGGAATAATTACTTTACTTTGTAGGGAAAACCCTATGAATAATATGGATTTTTGTTTGCCGGTGCATTTTTTAAGTATTATATTTGCAAAAAATTAACAACTAAAAACAATATATTATGAAAAAGTTTATCTCGATAATCTCTGTCATCATATTTGCAGTCACTCCGTTTACGTTCGTCAGCTGCGATGAAGATTATGAAATAGCAGATACGTTGTGGGGTGTATGGGAAGGCAAAATGTATGTGCAGTCGACCTGGAACGGCCAGACTTACATGTCAAGTTATTCTGTAATACAATTCGACCGTGCGCCTAACCATTATGATTCTGGTACCGGATATTGGATTGATTACTATTCAGGCGCTCCTTGGGATTATTTTGCAAGCCATATTGACTGGATTGTCAGCAACGGCACCATAAAAATTTACTCGTATGAGGACGATTCTTATTATTATATTTACGATTATTCGTTGTCTGACAATCATTTTTCCGGGGTGATAGATAGCGAATACGGCGACCCTATGGAGTTCTATCTACGCAAAACCGCTTCTCCTGATTGGGGCGATGTAGACTGGGGATGGAATTATTCACAAGATTGGGGTTGGGACTATTCAAGTCGTGCCGCCGCACAACAGCCTGTCAGAACGATTGGAACGGGCCAAGAATAGGCGATAATATAATGTTGAATTAGTATAACCGTTCATTAAATAATTAAAAATCGGCTGGATATTTCAATAATTTATATCCAGCCGATTTTTATATACATTTGAAAAGTGTCCTTATTATTTAAGTATGTTTCAGTTGACCATGTTTGCTTATACAAATTCGATGTTTATATCGTTGTTTAAATTACCACTTGTTGTTATGATTTTTTCCTGCAGTTTAGAAGAGATACCAATAGAAGAGAAATCAGTCCCTTTATCCCTATGAACTGGAAGAATTGCTAACCTGGGATTGGTCAATTCACATACATTACGTAATGCGTTAATTGTTGCATGTCCACTTGTATGCAGTTGTATCACATTCGTAAAATGTTCTTGTAATTTTACATATTCTTCATTCCTGGTATCGTCTCTGTTGATATATCCATCCCACATTGAATAGATGAGAAGTGGCTTTTCCTCCATGGGTAATATAGGGAAAATTTGATCTAGAAGTTTGTGAAACTTTTTGCTTGTTCGCACAAACATAGTGAAGCCATTGTTTAACATCCAATCTTTTAACTTAATGTTACAATCATTATAAGTGTATACAGTACCGAATTTAAAACAAGAAGATTCCTTACCTGCCGAGGATTTTTTTGTTCCCGCTGTAGCGGAAAACAGATCAAGAATGTCTTTCTGATATTCATCTGCTAGCAATGGACGAAAGGGAAACATGCTTCGGGTAGCATTCTTAAAACTTGCTAGTCGCTCCATATCTGTTGACGAACATTGAACAAATACATACTTATGTTTCTTCATCAGTTCGGCAGCTTTATGTGACAATGCAGATTCTGTCAGGATAGTTTCATCTTTTCGGGCAAGCATGGTACCTTCAATGATTAGCAAATCTACCCGACCTATAAACTTTTTAATCGTGGGTATTAATCCTTTGCTTAGATAACCATGTCCACGAAAATCGCCTGTGTGTAATATTCGTTTACCTTCCGCTTCAATTAGAAACATATAGGCATCGTATGCAGAATGGCTGACAAAATATGGTGTTACCAAAATGTCTCCAAAACGCAATGTCTTGTTTTCATGAAACGTATGCATCCTTTTTAAGGTACGTAAATGTTGTTGGAACTTCTCTTGCTGAAAACATAATTGCTTGTATTTTCTGTAAATTACTTGTTTGGCAACATCGCCGATATATTGCGGCATGTTATCTGGTACGTGATAGAACAATCCAATATGGTCACTGTGGTAATGCGTGTAGAGTATAGCAGAACAGCCATCTGTGATTTCTGCTATTGTACGGTCATTATCGTAAGTGTCTTCATCTGTTGTGATATTAGGTAGGTTAAGCCCCAAATCAATGATGATGCTGGTATTGGCAGTTGATATACGGGTAATCTGCCCGCCTATTTGTGTGGCGCGATAGATGGTTATTTGCATAAATTTGGATAATCTATGATAACTGTTTCAAATATATTTCTTTTTTTCAGTTCCTCTATGTCTTTTTTGCGTTTTTCACGTCTTGGAGATAGTTTGACATTATAAGTATTTACAATTAATAGTATTGGTTTCATGGCAACATGTTCGATGTCAATTTTTCCATCCCATAACCCAATCCGTTTCTTAATTCGCAATAACTTAACATAATAATTTTTCAATACTTCTGCTTGTTCATGAATAAAACCACTATATTTCGTCATTTGCTCAATAATTTCGGGCTCTTTTTTCTTACTTCTCAAACGGGAATCTGTTATTAACTTCAACTCTATAAAAGTCAATATGTTTCCTTTCAGTTTCACCAAGTCGAATCGGATTAGTTTGGATTTTCCTATACGATAGGCAAATTCAGAATCAACATAATGTTTGGGAAAGCGTAATTTCAGTTCTCCTTGAATCCATTTTTCGTTGGAAATATATACTGCGTTTTGTTCATCAGTTGCTTTTCTTTTGGAAAACTTATGATATTCTAAGCGGATTTTTTCTTTGATGGATTCTAAGCCATTTTTGTTCTGGAGCATGACTATACAATCCTGATACAAATCAGTATCATCGGATTTGCCCAAATATTTTCGATGTGTTTCTGCTATAATTTTTCCACTTTTCCAACGGATAATAGCAACATTCCCTCCATAATAATATACGTTTATGTAGTTATCCTTACGGATTTCCACATAAAGCTCTTTATCTGTCAAAATGTTTTTCCACCATTGGGGTGGATTAGTCTCTAATTCTTGCCATAGGAGGCATTCTTCATTCAAGGCATCAAAACTGTTTTTTGTATAAGGTTTGGTCATATTCATGACTTTAATATTATTGTTTTACCTATATATTCACAATTCCTGTTATTTAATTTTTTGCTTGTATATTTCCAATTCCAATAGCGATTATTACGACTTTTTCTACAAAGAAATAATTTTTTCTCCATAATAACAAACCTTGTATTCAAAATTGTTATTATGATATGTTTTATTTTTGATTTCTGCATCAGTAAGAGATATTCGAATAAGAAATGTTATATTTCCTGTTACATTAAAACTCTTTATTCCTTATCTGTCTCCCAACCAGCATGTAATATACAATTGCTGGATGAATCAAAAAAACACATGTTATTTTCTAATGAAAGGCGTATAAATAGATTTGATTTTAAACGGAATGCAAGCAAACGGGTGTATATAGGTTATAAATTATAAACCGCTTGTTTACGAGTTGTAATTAAGCTGTTTCTGAAGTGAAAACAAGCGGTTTTTTGATCGTAAACAAGCGGTTTTTTCAAGCTAAACCAACTATTCTGAATTATGAGGTTAGAATGTTGCCTGTTATAGCATCAATATAACAATTTAAATACTTGTAAGCACCTTTACGGCCTCTTCAACTGATTTAACATTACTAACTATCATCATCCTTTTGCCTGCTATCTCCTTAAGGTTGCATCGTCTAGGATTTGTACCGATATAATTAAGAATGCGGTCGAAAATCTTGCTCTTGTAGTATGCGCTCATGGGATTTGACACAAACTGCATACGCAACTGTCCCTGGCGCAATATTATCTTCTCGCAACCTAACTGCTTGCCTACGCGGCGCAGCGGTACAACCTGCATCAGTTCCAAGCCCTCATGTGGAACAGGTCCGAAACGGTCTTCAAGCCTTTCTTTGTATTTGGCGAGTCCGGCGTCGTCAGTAATGTTGTCAAGTTCGCGGTATAGCAACATGCGTTCGCTGCTGCTTGGCACATACTGGTCGGGCAGGTACATCTCCAAATCGCTCTCAATGGCGCAATCTTCAACAAATTCGTCACCGCTGACTTCCCGTCCGCTTGCCATTTCGTCCTCATACATCTGACTGAACTCGTCGTTTTTCAGCTCGGTTACTGCCTGGTTCAGAATCTTCTGGTATGTCTCGTATCCCAGGTCTTCCATGAATCCGCTCTGTTCTGCACCGAGCAGGTTGCCGGCTCCACGTATGTCCAAATCCTGCATCGACAAGTTGAAGCCACTGCCCAATTCGGAGAATGTCTCAAGGGCTTCAAGGCGCCGGCGCGCTTCTTGTGTGAGCAGATGTTTGGGCGGTGCCAGCAGGTAGCAGAAAGCCTTGCGGTTGCCGCGTCCTACGCGTCCACGCATCTGGTGTAGGTCGGATAATCCGAAACGGTGTGCGTCGTTGATTATTATCGTATTGGCGTTACCTATGTCTATACCGTTTTCGACTATTGTCGTAGATACCAGCACGTCATAGTCGTAATTGATGAATCCCATAAGAATCTTCTCCAGCTCCTCGGGTTTCATCTGGCCGTGTCCTATGGCCACGCGCGCGTCCGGAACGTACTTGTGTATCATCGCCGCAATTTCAGGCAGGGTGTTGATGCGGTCGTGCACGAAGAATACCTGTCCGTTACGGCTCATCTCAAAGTTGATTGCATCGGCAATGACTTCCTTGTCAAAGGTGTGTACTTCCGTATTAACAGGATACCTGTTGGGTGGCGGGGTTTGTATTATGCTCATGTCTCGTGCGCCCATCAGCGAGAACTGTAATGTTCGCGGAATAGGCGTCGCACTCATTGTCAGGGTGTCGATGTTTGTCTTCATCTTGCGGAGCTTCTCTTTCACGGCAACTCCGAACTTTTGTTCCTCGTCTATGATGAGAAGTCCCAGGTCATGAAACTTAACAGCCTTTCCGATGAGTTTATGCGTTCCTATTATTATGTCAATCCGTCCGGCTTCCAAATCGGAAATTACTTCCTTTGTCTTTTTTGCGCTTCTTGCACGCGACAGGTAGTCTACGCGTACAGGAAAATTCTTCAGGCGTTTTGAAAATGTCTGGTAATGCTGGTACGCCAATACGGTCGTGGGAACCAACACTGCCACCTGTTTGGAGTCGCATGCGGCCTTGAACGCTGCTCGTATTGCGACTTCGGTCTTGCCGAAACCGACGTCGCCGCACACGAGCCTGTCCATGGGGCGTCTGCTTTCCATGTCAGACTTTACATCGTTGGTGGCTTTCAGCTGGTCGGGCGTATCTTCGTAGATAAACGACGCCTCAAGCTCGTGCTGCATGAAATTGTCCTGGCTGAAAGCAAAACCTTGTTCATGCCTGCGTGCCGCGTACAGTCGGATAAGGTCGCGGGCAATGTCCTTAATCTTTTTCTTTGTCTTTTCTTTCAGCCTGTCCCATGCCCCGGTTCCGAGAGTACTCAGCCTTGGCGGCGTGTCAGAGTCCTTGCGCTTATATTTTGAAATCTTGTACAGCGAATGTATGCTTACGTCTACTTTGTCATTGTTCTGGTAAATGATGCGTATTACTTCCTGATAACTGTTGCCGGAAGGCACTCTTACCAGTCCTGCGAAACGTCCTATGCCGTAATCAACATGCACAATGTAGTCGCCAGGTTCCATTTCCTGCAGTTCTTTCATGGTCAAAGCCATTTTTCCTGCCCGTGCCGTGTCCGAGCGTAGGCTGTATTTATGGAAACGGTCAAATATCTGATGGTCTGTGAACAGACATATCTTAAGTTTGTTGTCGGCATATCCTGCGTGCAGGGTCTTCAATACCGGTGTGAAGTCGACAGGACAAATGCCGCCCATTCCGGGCGCACCGGGATGTGATACGGATGCGTCAGGATAATAAGTTGCTGCATCCTGATTGCCGTCGATTATGTTATTGCCATTAACTTCCGCCTTTTTGGTCCTTCGTTCTTCACTTCCGAGAATTTCTTTAAGTCTTTCGTTCTGTTTGGAACTGTCTGCAAGGATGTATATTTTGTAACCTTTTAATATATAATCTTCAAGCGAGTGTGAAAGCAAGTCGAAATTCTTATGGAAAAGCGGCTGGGCCTTTACGTCAAGGCTAATTGTAGCCTGTGGCGCATCTGTCGGTTTAGCGCCGAACTCTATCTGTCGGAATTTAGCCATGTCGGTGGCGAATTGCGCACCGTTAACAAGCATGCTGTTGGCTGTAAGTTCGCGCATGGCTTCATGCTGTTCCATTTCCGTAAGCCCTTCAAGACGTTCCTTTACAGCCTGTTGCGAGAAACCGTCCTGGTAAGTCTTGTCTATTTTCTCCTTGCAATAGGCATAGTCTTTAAGCAGTATGATCGTATCTTCAGGCAGGAAATTGAGGAAGGTTACTTTTTCGTCCACAAGTGTGGCCAGTTCAGGCACTATTTCAATGCTGTCGCGCTTGTCTTTCGACAGCTGGCTTTGCACTTCGAATGTCCTGATCGAATCTATTTCATCGCCGAAAAAGTCAATGCGGAAAGGATATTCGCTGCTGTATGAGAATACGTCAATAATACTACCGCGCACGGCGAATTGTCCCGGTTCGTAAACGTAGTCGACTTCATGGAATCCAAATGCTGACATCTGCTTTGTCAACGCAGTTATGTCGTGGCATTCGCCTTTAGCCAATACGATTGTGCGTTCGTCCATCCGTTTCTGCGAGATGACCAACTCGGAAAGGGCTTCGGGGCACGATACGATATACAGGGCCTTGTTTTGTCCCGACTGCCTTATGCTTAACAGCCTGCCCATGACTTCCGTGCGGAGTATTTCGTTGGCAGAGTCCCTTTGTCCGTACTTGGTCTGCCTGCGGTATGAGGACGGGAAAAACAGCACATCCTGATTGTTAAGCATCTGCGTAAGGTCATGGTAGAAGTATCCGGCTTCTTCAGAATCATCGAAAACAAAAAGGCATATACCTTTATATACATTGGCAACTGATGCAAACAGTACGGCCATGGCCGATCCTATCGCACCTTCGATATATCCTTTGCGTATGTCTTTGTCGTCGAGTACATTCACTAATGCTGCCGACTGTTGGGATTTCGCATATATGCTTACAATATCCTTTATTTCCATATCAATCTGAAAAGTAGGTAAGGGCGTCTGATTTAACTGGATACCTGTTGGCTGTTTAGAACGCCGTCTGAAAATATAGTCAGTAATTCCAATCTATTTATCTTAAACTACATTGCCGTCAGAAACAACCTGCATGCCTCCTTTTTTAGTAACCTTTCTTATTAAAGTAAACAATACCAGCTGAAATATTTAGCGTTTAATAAACTAAAAATATAGAATATTTGCACCCATATTCCCGCAAGTGGAGGCAAAGGTAAGATTTTTATTTCAATTTTCCTCGGTGCAACTAATATTTGTTGCTCATAGTCTATTGGATTTGGTTAGAAAGCATTATGAAAACCGGCTAATGCTGATTGTATTCTTAATTATTAGCAATATGGTTATTATTGTCTTTGTAAAAGGTTAATTATTAGGCTGTAATAGGTAACCTTTTATGTAACAAAAGATGACCTTTTGCGGTGCAAAAGGATACCTTTCAGATTGTGTCGGTTTTGCCAGTTGCATGAAAAAACACGTTGGGCGTGATTTAATACGAAATACGCCCAACGTGTTATTAAGAATAATGGTGAATGGCTTTAAACGGGATTGTTTGCATTGAACGTTGCCATACGCTTATCCAGTTCGTCCATTTGCCTGTCTTCGATGAATGAGGTGCAGACTCTCAAACCCTGTTGGTTGCTACCCGTAGTGGTAAGACAGATTGCGCTGACGCCATAATACATCAGTTCATGGGCAAGCTGTCCTCCCGTCATGCCGGGATAGCCTATTGTAAAGTAGAAGCCGTCGGCAATGTCTTCGTCCAAATCCTTGTCATATACAATGATAAAGCCGTGTTTCAAAAATATCTTCTTCAACTTGTGGGCACGTTCACCGTATATGCTGATTTCTTTCCTGAAATCATAAGTTCCATCGGAAGCGGCCTTGAGCATGGCGGCCATGGCGTATTGTGCGCTGTGGCTTGTTCCGGACGACAGGGCGTAAAGCATTCTCGTAGAGAATACAAGACCGAACGGAAGCATCTCGTAACGTGCGTCTAAAGCAGGGTAGTGCCTGTGGAATAATTTGTCGCTTATACATACCACGCCTATACGTTCGCCGGCATAGCTGAAAGCCTTGCTGCCGCTTATAAAGAGCATGTAATTACTTGTATAATTAGCGACTGTAGCCTGGTATGGCGGTGCAAACGGCGTACTTAACTGCTTGCGGAAATCCATTGCAAAATAGGCAAGGTCTTCCATTACGATAGCATCGTATTTATTGGCTAGCGTACCGATGGTTTCTAGTTCGTTTTCATTGAAGCATATCCACGACGGATTGTTCGGGTTGCTGTAAACAATGGCGCAGATATTGCCTTTGCTTAAGTAGCTTTCAAGTTTTGTAGCAAGTTTGTCGCCCCTGTAATTGTACACGTCGAAGGTTTCGTATTTTACTCCTAAGACCTGTAGTTGCATCTTCTGTACGGGGAAACCGGGGTCTATGAAGAGTATAGTGTCCTTCTTGATGTCACTTTGCGAACAGGTAAGGAATGCTGCAAACGTGCCTTGCATGCTTCCGCATACCGGAACACAGCCTTCGGCTGCAACGTCGACCCCAATGAATGCCTTTACAAAGCGTGAAGCTTCCTTTTTCAGTTCCGGGTATCCCTGTATGTCCGGATAAGAATGGGCTATGCCGTCCTGCAAGGCTTTGATTTGGGCGTCAACACCTGTTTTTGATGCAGGAAGACCTGGAATGCCCATTTCAAGTTTGATGAACTCTATTCCTGATTCTTTCTCGGCAAAAGCAGCTACGGACTTTACTTCGCGTATTGTTGCATGTTCAAAGTCTTTGATGCCGAAATCGTGTATCGCCTTGTCTACAAGTTCTTTGTTTATAGGTGTTTGTTGCATAATGTTCTTTTCTCGTTTGAGTATGTAAAAAATAAAGGTGTGTCAAAATGGATTGACCAAGACGGCCTGTTTAACTATTCCATTTTGGCACACCATTTTATATCATAATAAAATTATTTACCAGCTTCGATGCCTATGGCTAGAGCCTTGATGTTAGCCTCGACAACACTTTCGCCCTTACGTCCGAACACGGTGCGGATGGCGTTTTCCACCATTTCGCGGTCTATGCCTAAGGCCTTAAGTGCCGCGCCCAACAGTATGACGTTGGCTGAACGTGGAATGCCGTTGTCTTTGGCCAGCTTCTCAATGTCGATTGATATCGCATTCTTCATGTTTGCGTATTCCAAATTAATCTGTTCCATGTCGGGATAGTTCGGGATATTGACAAACGGAACACTTGAAGTAATTATCCATCCGGTTTCCTTGTTCAGGTATGGGAGATAGCGTAAAGCCTCCATCGGTTCCATCGAGATTATCACGTCGGCTTGTCCGTTGCCTATAAGGTCGCTGTGTATTGGCGATGACGAGAGTCTCAGGTTACTTTGTACGTCGCCGCCTCGTTGTGACATGCCGTGTACTTCGGCTTGTTTTATATAAAGTCCTTCCTTCATTGCGGCTTCGCCGATTATTGTAGCGATTGAGAGAATACCTTGTCCTCCGACTCCGCAAAGTATGATGTCTGTTTTCATTTTGTTTGCTCTCCTTTCTGTTTCTTTTCTCTGATGTGTCTTTGCAATGTTTGCATACATTCACGACATGGAATGATGACGCTTACTCCGTGGTGGTTTATTTCGTCACGGATTAACTTCTCGATTTCCGGCATGTTCTTAGGTAATGGAACGACAGTGCGAAGATGTTCTTCTGCCAGACCCAAGCCGCGGCAGATAGCCTCAAGCTTGTTTGTTCCTGCGGAGTCTTGTCCGCCTGTCATGGCGGTTGTAAGGTTGTCGCTTATTATTACGGTTATGTCGGCGTTTTCGTTGATTGCGTCAAGCAGTCCCGTCATGCCAGAGTGGGTGAATGTTGAGTCTCCTATCACGGCAACGGCAGGCCACAGTCCTGCGTCGGCGGCGCCTTTGGCCATAGTTATGCTTGCGCCCATGTCGACTGTTGAGTGTAATGCCCTGTAAGGAGGCAATGCGCCTAGTGTATAACAGCCGATATCACCAAAGACTCTTGCGTTGGGATAATCTTTCAGCACGTCGTTGAGCGCTGCATAAACATCCCTGTGGCCGCAACCTTGGCAGAGTGCAGGCGGACGTGGTACGATGTTCTCGCTTGGAGCATAACATTCGCCTGTCGGGATGTTGAGAGCTTTCTTTACAATATCCGGTGTGAGTTCACCTGTTCTCGGCAGGTCTCCTGTGAGCTTGCCTTTTATTACGGCGTTGCCTGGCATTATGCCATTAAGTGCGTCTTCGATGAAGGGTTGGCCTTCTTCAACAACGAGGACATTGTCGCATTCTTCCGTGATTTTACGTATCAGGGCCTTAGGCAGTGGATAATGACTGATTTTCAGCACAGGATACGGGCATCCGTCAGGATAACACTCGTTAAGATAATTGATGCCAATGCCTCCGGTTATTATTCCGAGAGAGTGGTTGTCGCCATCTGTGTAGACATTGAAACGGCTCTCGACTGTGTCTTTTTCAAGCTCGGTTTGCTGGCTTGTAACAATGTCGTTGCGCCTGCGTGCCATGGCAGGTAATAATACCCATTCACTTGCTTTAGCATCGAAATTGATAGCGTTCTGTTCTCTTGGATTCTCACGAATTTCAACTACGGCGCGGCTGTGTGCCATTCTTGTAGTTACACGCATCAGAATGGGAAGGTGTATGCGTTCGCTGTAATCGAAAGCATAGTGAACCATGTCGTAGGCTTCTTGCTGGCTTGACGGTTCAAAGCACGGAATCATTGCGAATTTCGCATAAAAACGGCTGTCTTGCTCGTTTTGAGATGAATGCATTGAAGGGTCATCAGCTACAAGCACTATAATACCACCGTTGGTTCCTGTCATTGCTGAATTTACAAACGGGTCTGCGCAAACATTCAGACCAACGTGTTTCATGCAGACCAAAGCGCGCTTACCCATAAATGACATTCCGAGCGCCTCTTCCATAGCCGTCTTTTCATTGGCTGACCATTTCCTGTGAATATTACGTTCTTTGGCGACCGGCGAGTTTTGGATGTACTCCGTAATTTCGGTCGATGGCGTGCCTGGATAAGCATAAACTCCGCTTAGTCCGGCATCAATGGCTGCTTGGGCAATAGCCTCATCTCCTAATAATAACTTTTTCATCATATTAGATTTTAACAATTATATATTGATAAACAATAAATAAAAATATGTTTTTCATAAAGGTTTGATTTGTTGGTTTGCCGGAAAAAGGCGTTTGTCTATTTCGGACAAACCAACAAAATTTTATTCAGTAGTTACTTGACAGTAACTTTCAAGGGCTCTTGTATTGCTTTCAGTGATTCTTCAGAGCGTAGTATCCATTCGTTCATTGTGCGAACATCGTTCTTGCTCCATGCCGAACCAAAGTAATACGTGTATTTTTCATTTGGTTGGTATGTTATCATACCCACTCCGTGTCCTGCATTTCCATTGGTCGGTGTTTCGTACATTATGCTCTTTGTATTTTTCACACCGTTGGGGAATAATACGCCGACGTAGATCTGGAAGTTTTGTTTTGCCGGATTGTCTGTCGGATCTGCGTACAATACATAATTTTCTCCGCAAACAATGCTCTTGGTATCTTCACTATGGATAACGACACCGGCAACCATGTCACGAGGTTTTGTTAGACCGTCATACCAAACTGTCATCTTGTTGAAGTTGCTTCCTTTGTCGCAACTTATGATGCGGTGTTCGGTAACATTCTTGTCATCGCCGATGTTAAAAGGATTGTAATCGAGTTGAACAGTGAAACGTAAAGGACCGTTATCCAAAATCTTGTAAGTCTTGTAGCAATAAGGCATGACTATCTCACTCCCGTCCATTAGTGCAGGTGTTCCGCATCCAAGGGTTGGTCCTACTTTATAGCAATCCAAGCCGTAGCCATGGTCAAAATGGTAAGTTGTTTCCTGCTCCATTTCAATTGCTTCTTCAGTCTTTCCGGCTTTCTTGAGTTCTTCAATCTTAGGATGGTTTGACAATTCCGTTTTGTATCTTTTGTCAACCTCGAGGTCTGGAGTGTTTTTTACCCAAACATCAATTCCGTATGCTTTTTCACCTGAACGCTGAAGGGCCGGGCCGTATACCCTGTAAGCTGTGCGGTCGTTTTCCCATGCAATATCATCGACACGTTCTGGATATTGTTTTCCGTAAACAAAGGTTTTCATAGGTTTTGGTTCGCCCGGCATAATGGTAAAGTCGGCTGTGCCACCAGGACGTACGCTCGCTTCAATGAGAAGCTTCCCATCGTAAGTGATTTGATATGCAACTTGTTGTCCTAATGCGTTTTTAACAATGAATTTGTCACCTTGTTTCAATCCGAGTTTTGCATATACGTCTTTCATTTGAACTTCAACCAGTTCCTGTCGTTGAACCTTATCATTGTTTGAGACTGAAACGGTCATGTTTGCTGCTTTTGCATGTAATGGCGTAAGCAGTAAACTTAATGCAAATGCATAAATAAATTTTGATTTGTTCATCTTTTAATTAATGTTTTAATACTTGTAGCTGTATTTGTTCGATATTCTGTTATTTTAAATTTTCGTTAAAGAATTGTGCTATCTGCCTGAAAAGATGATTGCGCGTATTTCCACCGTAGATACTGTGGTTACGGTTTGTGTATACGTTCATCTTGAAATCTTTATCGGCTTGAACTAATGCTTCGGTGTATTCAAATGTGTTTTGCGGATGTACATTATCGTCAGATAAGCCGTGGCATATCAGTAAAGCACCGTGGAGCTTGTCAACACGCGTCATAGGATTATTGTTGTATCCTGACGGGTTCTCTTTCGGTGTACGCATGTATCTTTCTGAATATACGGTATCATAATAACGCCAATCTGTCGGCGGGGCTACTGCAACTCCGGCTTTGAACACGCCTCTGCCTTCGCTCATGCTCATCAGTGTATTGAAGCCGCCATAACTCCATCCCCATATACCTATGTTGTTTTTGTCAACGTAAGGCAGTGTACCGAGGTAAATTGCAGTCTCGACTTGGTCTTTTGCTTCCAAATCTCCAAGTTTTTGGTAAGTACATTTCTCGAAGTCTGCACCACGGCCTCCTGTTCCACGTCCGTCAACGCAAACGAGTATGAAACCCTGTTGGGCGAGATATTCGTCTAACAATGCACCTTGACCCATCGAGCCTATGTTCCATGAGTTTACAACTTGTTGACTGCCAGGACCGCTGTATTGCCACATTATTACAGGATACTTCTTGCTTGCGTCGAAATTGGCGGGCTTTATCATTACTCCGTTGAGTTTCACACCCTCCGATGTGGTAAAGCTGAAGAATTCTTTTTTTGATAGTTTATAAGCAGCTAGTTTTTGCTTGAGCTGATTGTTGTCAATTAATGACGCAAGTTTCTTACCATCATTGTCGTATGTCGAATATACAAATGGTGTGTTACTGTCACTCCAAATGTTTACAAAATACTTGTAATTGGTGCTGAATACTGCACTGTTCCATCCTTCGTTTCCGGATAGGCATTCAGTCTTCCCGTTCTTGTAAGTAACATATACTTCCCTGTTCATCGGGTTCTTGCCTGCCGCCTGGTAATAAACATTACCTGTGCGTTCGTCATAGCCATAAACGTCAGTTACCTCATAGTTCGTATTTGTAAGTTTGCGAAGCAGTTGTCCCGTCTGTGTATAAAGGTAGAGTTGCATGTAGCCGCTTCTGTCGCTTGGCACTAATATATGGTTGTCTGTAACCATAATCTTCTCCATTGCCTCTTCCTTGACATAGCTTGGCACACTCTCGTCTATCAGCAACTTGCATACAGTACTGCGCGGATTGGCAGAATACAGGCGGAGCTTGTCCTGATGGCGGTTCATCGTATAGACAATGATGGTGTTTGGGTTTGACGTCATTTTAATTCTTGGAATATACCCGTCGGCATCGAGAGGTAAATCCATTTTGCGCGTTTGGCGTGCCTGTATGTCAAAGCTGAGTACTGATACGGAAGAATTGACTGCTCCGGCTTTAGGATATTTGTATGTATAGAATCCTGGGTACTCCGCATATTCCTTGTTTTCAGGTTCAAGGCCTTTATATGTCTGCAACGAATACGATGGTACTTTAGTCTCGTCGAATCTTATCCAACATAACATCGAACCATCGGCATTGAAGGTTAAGGCATTGTTGAAAGCGAATTCTTCCTCGTATACCCAGTCTGGAACTCCGTTTATGACACTGTTGCGTTTACCGTCCTTTGTGACTTGGCTCTCAGAATTGCCGTATAAGAGTTTGATCAGGTATATGTTGTTGTCTCTGACGAAAGCTACCTTCAAACCGTCGGGAGACCAAACGGGTGATTGTTGTGGACCATTGTCAGACAGGCGTTCCAATTTCCTGTTGTCAATAGTATAAATATAATATGTGGCTGAGAATGAGCGGCGATATATTTTTTTGCTTTCAGTCTGTATCAGCATCCTAGTACCATCGGGACTCATTATGAAGTTCTCAACCTTCTTCACCTTTTCACCAATGGTATTGTCCGCATCAAAAAGGACTGCGGCTTGCTTACCAGTCTTAAAGGAATATTTCACTACCTTTTTGCCGTCTTTGCTTATCATGGCGTAGCTTTCGCCGTCAGCCAAAGGAGTTATCGCACTAAGACGTTCGGCGGAAAACTCGCTGCCCGCTATGTCTTTCAATGTAAGCATGCTTTCTGCCATACAAGCAGTTGCGGTGAATAATAATGCCGCACACATGACGAAAAACTTTTTCATTACTCTTTTTTATGTTTTTATTTCGGGCAAAGATAATTATTTTTAATTACATTTGCATCACATTTGATTTAAAAGATATTAATATGAAGGGCTTGCAAAATGGCGACATGGCTGTAAAAGATGCGGAAAGGCAAAATATCGCTGCCTTCGGCCGGGGTGATTGTAAAGGCAATGATGGTGGAAGGCATTTACCTTATAACGACTTTGGCAGCTGGCTGCACAGCCGCTTCCCTTATAAGGTGCAGAAAATTTCGGTCAACGCTGGTTTTTCTTGTCCAAACCGCGACGGACGCATAGGTTTTGGCGGATGTACGTTTTGTGACAATAATACGTTCAATCCTTCGTATTGTGACAGCCGTAAATCTGTAGCCGAGCAGCTTGAGGTCGGCAAAGGTTTTTTCTCAAGGAAATATCCCGACATGCGTTATCTTGCCTACTTCCAGGCTTACACCAACACTTACGCGCCACTTGACAGTCTGAAACGCATGTATGAGGAGGCTCTTTCGGTTGAGAACGTTGTTGGTTTGGTCATAGGCACAAGGCCCGATTGCGTAGATCCGCAAATGCTCGATTATCTTGGAGAATTGTCACGCCAGACATTTGTTATTGTTGAATATGGAGTTGAGAGTACGAATGACGAAACATTGAAAAGAATCAATCGCGGGCACACATTTGAATGTTCGTGCCGTGCAATCGAGGAAACAGCCGGCAGGGGTATCATAACTGGTGGGCATGTTATTCTCGGACTGCCGGGCGAGGACGGTATGGAAAACCTGCATCAGGCTATCGACATTTCCGCAACAAAGTTGCACATCCTGAAAATACACCAGTTGCAAATAATAAAAGGTACCACTCTTGCACTAGAATATGAGCGCCGACCGTTTAAGTTATACAGCCCTAATGAATATGTGACACTGTTGACTGAGTACATTCAGCATTTACGTCCGGATATCGTACTCGACCGTTTTACTTCACAAGCTCCAGGCTCAATGCTTGTTGCCCCATGCTGGGGTTTGAAGAATCACGAATTTGCTAATCTTCTTGTCAATCACATGCGTGAGACTGGTGCATGGCAAGGGCAGATGTATAGAAAATGATGTGGTTGCCAGAGTTAAAATATTCATTAATGTCAAAGATGGAATTTTAAATATGTAATTCCACCTTGAACTATATCTTTTCTGAAAGGTTACCTTTTGCATTCCTAAAGGTAACCGTTTATCTTCTAAAAGGTAGCCTTTTGCAACGTCAAATGTCGTCTATTGGAAATGACATGCCTACGTGTATTCAAGTTGATTTGCAACTACTTGATTCCCAGGGTTATAGCGCATGTCGTTTTGCTTCCGTGTTTTAAAGCGAAAATGCCAGGTTATGCACCGTCGGATTAAAAATACTCATAACATTCAAATATGGATTAGAAAATTACTAGTATATTTGCAATGTGAAAGCAAGAATAAGCATATTTATATTATGTGTAACGTCTTTATTGCTGCAAGCAATCAGGGCATACGCTGAAGTAGAATCGGATTCTCTGATTCTCAAGCGTGTCTTGAATTATAGGCGGAGCATTCCTTCTCCCATGGACGACATTCACACAAATGCTTACGTAAGATATTTCCTGAAGTCGGAAAAACGTAATTTCACACTGATGGCGATACCTACCATGTATGCCGTATCACGCGGCAAGCGTGAATATGCAGGCGAAAGTTACAGTACTCTTTATATAAAAGACCATTCAGTCAGGCATGTTGTTCGGCATCTTAATATCGGTACGATTCCCAATCACAAAATTGCCATGGAGACTGTGATGAAGTATTTAATGCCTGATATTTATAATGTTACCATTCTCGACAATCAGTTATTGTCCCCGTTTAATAGTAGTAACGTTAAACTATACAGGTACGTAGTCACTCGCCTTACAACAGACAGGGCAGAAATAGTGTTCCGTCCCAAACGACATAACACCCAGCTGATAAGTGGTTCGGCCATAGTTGATAGGATTACGGGGCGTATTGTGAAAATTGATTTCAACGGCGAATATGACATGATGAACTTTAACATAACGGCTGTTATGGGTAGGGAAGGGTTACGTTCGCTTTTACCTAAGACTTGCAATATAGAAGCTACATTCCATTTTATCGGAAATAAAATTAGTTCGTCGTTTTATTCGGTTTATGACAATCCTATATTTTTGCCAGATTCGATTGTAAATTCACACGATAAGAACTTGATGGACGAAGTCAGGCCGGATCCTTTACCCGATAAGATTAGGAATGTGTACAATAGTATGGATGTTATTAAGGAAAAGGAAGATACTATTAAGGAAGATAATGAAGACAGTTTTTGGAAAAAAGTGTTTTGGAACTCTTTTGGGGATTATGTTGTAAACCGTACAAAAGGTAGCTTCGGAACAAATGATAAAGGGGCTTTTAGGATTTCCCCCATTCTCAATCCTTTTTATTTAGGTTATAGCGGTCAACGCGGTATTACGTATAAGTTTGAGTTGAACGGTAGTTATAAGTTTACGAGAAATAAGGATTTGACGTTAAGGTTCAATGCCGGTTATTCATTCAAGCAAAATCAGTTATATTTCAATATTCCGATAAGGTTCAACTATAATAAGAGACGTAATGGCTTTATTGGCGTGGAAATAGGTAATGGTAACCGAATAACAAATTCAAATATTGTAGAACAAGTAAAGAACGAGATTTTGGATTCCATTGATTGGGACAAGATGAATCTGGATTATTTTAAGGATTTCTATGTTAAGTTTGTTACAAACTATGACTTGTCACATAAATGGAGTATTCAGCCGGCTTTTGTCTTCCATTGCCGTTCAGCAGTTGATAAGACCGGGTTTGATTTGGCAGGACGGCCTGTATCATATTATTCGTTTGCTCCTTCATTACAGTTACAATACCGCCCGCTTGGTTGGAACGGACCTATAATTACGACGGATTATGAACGGGGAATACATGTAGGGAAAGCTGATATGGAATACGAACGTTTTGAGCTTGACTTTTCATGGAAGAAACAGCTTAGGACTTTGAGAAGCCTGTCATTAAGGTTTGGCGGAGGTTTTTATACTTCAAGAAGCCATAATTCTTATTTCTTGGATTATGTGAACTTCAGGGAAAAAAACATACCAGGGGGATGGAATGACGATTGGACATGTGAATTCCAATTATTGAACAGCAACTGGTATAATGCGTCAGAGTATTATGTGCGTACGAATATAACATACGAGTCGCCACTGATGTTCTTGTCAAGGATTCCATTCGTAGGAAGGTTGATGGAAATGGAACGTATTTACACAAATGTCCTTGTCGTCGAACATTTATATCCTTATATTGAATATGGTTACGGATTTACAAATCGCTTTTTCTCCATGGGCGTATTCCTTGCTACCCGCAATGTTGACTTTGCCGGCATTAGTTGCCGCTTCAGTTTTGAATTGTTTAAAGATTGGTGACTGTCCGCACGTCGGAGTGGAAATGATTATTGTATGTCTTAACTTTGTATAAGCTCAAATTGCAGAATAATGAAACCGTTGACAGTATATAAGGCAAGCGCAGGAAGTGGTAAAACATTTACTCTAGCTGTGGAATATATCAAATTATTGATAGACAATCCTCTTAGTTTCAAGAATATTCTTGCCGTAACGTTTACCAACAAGGCAACCGAAGAAATGAAGATGCGCATACTTAGCCAGCTTTTTGGCATCTGGAAATTGTTGCCTGAATCGGATGTTTATATCAAGAATGTCTGCGAGAGTCTTGGCATAAACGAGAAACAGGCCAGCCGGCAGGCAGGTATTGCATTGAATTATATTGTACACAATTATCATTATTTCAGGGTTGAAACAATCGATTCATTTTTCCAATCAGTGTTGCGCAACCTTGCAAGGGAGCTTGACCTTACTCCTAATCTTAAGATAGGGCTGAATGACGTCCAGGTAGAAGAACAGGCAGTTGACCAGCTTGTTGAATCGTTAAGCCCAGACAGCTTGATGTTACAGTGGCTGATAAGTTATATTTTTTCAAATATCAGTGAAAATAAAAGTTGGAATGTAATAGGGCAGATAAAGAATTTCGGGAAGGCGATATTCCGTGATTTCTATAAAATGGTCAGCAACGATGTCAATGTTGTCATTTCAGACAAGGAGACATTCGACAAGTACGTGAACCAGATACGTACTATTCGTACTGATGCGAAGAAACGCATGGCTAAATATGCCGAGACTTTTGAGCACGAGACTGAAATTGCAGGACTTACCACATTGTCTTATGCAAAGAAAAACAGCGGTATAGTAAGTTACTTCAATAAATTAAAGAGTGACGATTTCTGTGATTCACGATGCATGAACCAAACCTTACAAAAGTGTCTTGATAATGCTGAAAGTTGGACTACGAAAACAAGTCCTGACCGGGAAGTCATAATTTCGTTGGTAAACGAAAAGTTGATGGCTCTGCTTCATGAAGCGGAAAATGAAAGGTCAAGGCAATGGCGTTTGTTCTCGACGGCAAACGTTACGTTGAAGCACCTAGACAAATTGCGCTTGCTTAACAGCATAGAGTCGAAAGTAAGGGAGCTTAACGATGAATCGAACCGTTTCCTGTTAAGTGATACACAATATTTGCTCTACACACTGATAAACGACAACGATACACCTTTCATATTCGAGAAATCAGGATGTATGTTGGAACACATCATGATTGACGAATTTCAAGATACAAGTTCTATACAATGGCAGAACTTCAAAATCCTGCTTAAGGAATGTATGAGCAAATCTAGAACGGACGGCAATACAATCAATAATCTTATTGTCGGCGATGTCAAACAGAGTATTTACCGGTGGAGGGCAGGTGACTGGAGACTATTGAACGGGATTGAACGTCAATTCGGTCAGCAATTTAGCGATATGGACGTTAGAACTTTGCAAACTAATTACCGTTCGGAACGTAACATAATAGAATTTAATAATTGTTTTTTCAGAGTTGCGTCAAGACTTGAATATGCACAGGAACTTGAGATAAATGACGAAGCGAATGCTTTAGAATTGCTTACTGCTTACGCAGATGTGTGCCAGGCTACCCGTAATGGGAAAAAACGTAATGGACTTGTCAGGGTGTCCTTGTTGGCAGACGACGATTATGAAGACAAAATGTTGTCTGCCGTTGACGATGCCGTACAGGAATTGCTTTCTTCGGGAGCAAGAATGAACGATATTGCCATTTTAATAAGATACAATCGACACATTCCTTTGATAGCTGACTATTTTATGGCAAACCATCCTGATCTCAAGATTGTCAGCGATGAGGCTTTCAGATTAGATGCTTCTTTGGCTGTAAACATGATAATCCAATCGTTGGAGGTCTTGTTGCATCCTGACGATTTGTTGGCTAAAGCGTCTTTGGTATCTGCATATCAGAAAAACATACTTCAGAAAGATTTTGGGTCTGATGATATGTTTACAACAGTCATTGGGAACCTAGAACAGTTGGATTGCATGCTGCCATGCGATTTTGTCTCCAACATGAACGATTTAATGAGAATGCCCCTTATCGACATGATCGAGTCGCTTTATTCAATGTTTGAACTTGACAAGCTTAAAGGTCAGAATGCTTATATATGCGCCTTCTATGATCAAGTAGCAGACTTCTCGAATAACAATTCGGGCAATTTAGCAAAGTTTATAGAAACTTGGAATACAGATATTTGCGGCAAGACTATACAAAGCGACGATACTGATGGCATAAGGCTTGTCAGCATACACAAGAGTAAGGGCTTGGAGTTTGATCATGTAATAATTCCGTTCTGTGACTGGGCTTTGGAAAGCAGGGATACAACATTGTGGTGTACACCACATGAAAAGCCGTTCGGCAACATTCCCATTGTTCCTGTGGATTACAGCAAGAAACTGTTAGAAACAATATATGCAGGCGACTATAAAAACGAACATATCCAGAACCGTGTAGACAACATGAATTTATTGTATGTCGCATTTACGCGTGCAAGTAAGAATCTGTTTGTGTTCGGACGCAAGAAATGTGGCAAAGGAGGACTTGGCTGCCGTTCGCAGATATTACGAGACTGTATGCTTGAATTAAATTCATGTCTTGAAGGATCCGTGCTTAATGGTACTGATTCAGAAGATGAACCGGAAGTTTTTGAATATGGGAAATTGTATATGAAATCTCCCGAAGGCGCAAAGGTCGTGTCTGATAATGTTTTTATGGAGTATGAGGAACATAAGGAAATAAACATAGAGTCATATTCGTTGGCGACAGAATTCAGACAGAGTAATAAAAGCCGTGAGTTTATCGAAGGCGACGTTGAGGATGTAGGTCACGATACATATGTCAAGTTGGGCAGTGTTTTGCATAATCTGTTCTCAAGAATAGGAACGGTAAATGATATTGACAAGGTTCTTAAGCAATTGGAATTCGATGGCGTAATCTATAATGAAATAATAACAGCCGATAAACTTAAAAAGCTTTTATTAAACAGGCTTTCAGATAAACGGACGGCATATTGGTTTGAGTCGCACTGGCAGGTTTTCAGCGAATGCAGTATCTTGCAGGTTAATGAGAATGGTGAATACATGGAACGCAGGCCTGACAGGGTCGTTACAGACGGTCACGAAACAATAGTAATCGACTTCAAATTCGGTAAACCGCGTAATGAACACAAAAAACAGGTCCGTCAGTATATGGAACTTCTTACCGATATGGGATACAAATCAGTGAAAGGACGTATTTGGTACGTATTCCAGAATGAAATAGTTGAGATATAATATTAAAGCTGAAAGGGCATAGTAACTTATGTTTTGTATTTAACATATTTCTCAAAAGATGACATCACGCAAGATTATACATATTGACATGGACGCTTTTTTTGCTTCGGTCGAGCAGAGAGACAATCCGGAGCTTCGTGGAAAACCCATTGCCGTTGGGTTTGACGGACCTCGTGGCGTGGTTTCTACTGCAAGTTATGAAGCAAGGAAATATGGCGTGCATTCGGCAATGTCAATTTACAAAGCGAAAAAACTATGTCCGCAGCTTGTTATTGTTCAGTCAAACCATGAACATTACAAGAATGTTTCTCTCGAAATACATAAGATTTTTGCAAAGTATACAGATCTGATAGAACCCTTGTCAATAGATGAGGCTTTTCTTGATGTAACGATTGGTAAGACTAGTCTAACTGCAGAAGAGGCTGCCCTTGCCATAAGGAACGAGATACATGAAAAACTTAATTTGACAGCCTCGGCAGGTGTTTCATATAATAAGTTCCTTGCTAAAATTGCGTCTGACTATAATAAACCTGACGGAATGTTCGTTATCAGTGAAGAACATGCATTGGATTTTATAGCAAATTTGCCGATAGAAAAGTTTTGGGGCGTTGGGGACAAAGTTGCCCAAATGATGCATAAGATAGGGGTGTTTAACGGATTGCAACTTAGAAATTGTTCACTTAACCATCTTACGGAAATCTTTGGGAAAACGGGACAGACTTATTACGACTTTGCACGCGGCATAGACAACAGGGCTGTCGAGCCGGTAAGAGACCGTAAGTCTATAGGGTGCGAGCAGACGTTCTTGGATGACATCAGCAAAAAGTCGGCCATTCTGATAGAACTTTATCATATTGTGGTTGAGCTGGCCGAAAGGCTCAACAAGTACGGATTCAAGGGACGCACATTAACGTTGAAAGTGAAGTTTGATGATTTTACGTGTGTTACACGCAGCTTGACTCAGGACAACGTTATTGAAAACAAGGATGACATATTGCCATTGGCCAAACATCTTATGTCCCAGTTGGGGCGGCAGATAAGACCAATAAGGCTCATAGGCCTGTCCGTTTCTAATCCGCCAGACGGTTGTAAACGTTGGGTGGAAGGTTATTTGCCATTTGCAGATTAAACGAACCATTAAATTTCAAATTCCCGATAAAGATAATTGCATTAATAAAATATGTTTTGTAAATTTGCAACATTCAAGTTCCATTATATCAGGTAAACAGCTAATTTCCTGCATAAGGGATAAGAAAAATGCACTTTAAAAATCAAGAAATATGAAACAGACTAAAATCGTAGCTTCCATAAGCGACCAGAGATGTGATGTGGATTTTATCCGTAATCTGTTTGATGCCGGTATGAATGTTGTCCGTATGAATACCGCCCACGCCACTCCTGAAGGTATTCGCAAGATAATAAGAAACACACGTGCTGTCAGTCGCCACATAGGTATACTTATTGATACAAAGGGACCGGAAATACGTACAACTGCCAACGATGCGCCGATAGAATACAAGACAGGTGACGTTGTTAAGATTTTCGGCCGTCCTGAGATGAAATCGGAGCATGACATATTGAACCTTTCATACGAAAACTTTTCAAATGACGTGCATGTCGGTGACGACATCCTTTTCGATGACGGCGCTATTGACATGAAAGTTATAGGCATAAACGGTCCGGCCGTCGTAGCTCAGTTGCAGAATGATGGAGTATTGGGGTCGCACAAGAGTGTCAACGTTCCTGGTGTGCATATTGATTTGCCTGCACTTACCCCAAAAGACAGGGCCAACATACAGCTTGCCATTGATGAAGATATTGATTTTATTGCACATTCGTTTGTACGCAGTAAGAAAGATGTCGAGGCTGTTCAGCAAATACTGGACGAGCAGGGTAGCGACATCAAGATTATTTCAAAGATCGAGAACCAGGAAGGTGTCGATAACATTGATGAGATAATAGAAGCATCGTATGGCATAATGATAGCCCGTGGCGACTTGGGAATCGAAGTGCCTATTGAAAAAATACCTGGCATACAGCGCATGATAATAAGGAAATGTCGCAAGGCGAAGAAACCTGTAATTGTTGCGACGCAGATGCTTCACACCATGATAGGAAATCCACGCCCGACACGCGCAGAAGTTACTGATATTGCAAACGCCATATATTATCGTACTGACGCACTTATGTTAAGTGGTGAAACTGCCACAGGTAAATATCCGATAGAGTCAGTCAAGACTATGGCTTCAATCGCCGAGCAAGCCGAGCAGGACAAGATGTATGATCAAGATTATGATTTCAACCTGAGCCAAGGATGTGACGTTAGGGAATTTCTTGCACGTAACGCCATTGAATCAACCGAAATCCTAGGCGTCAAAGGCATAATCACTGACAGTAAGACCGGTCTTACCGCACGCCATTTGGCTTCTTTCCGCGGTCCAAATCCTGTGCTTGCAATATGCTACAAGGAGAAAACCCAGCGCTGGTTGGCTCTCAGTTATGGAGTCATCGCCGTTGCACAACATGAGCAAATTGGTCCTCAGGAGCAATTCCTTGCTGCATTGCGCATGTTGCGTCAGAAAGGATATTTAAGCATGGACGATAAGGTGGCATACCTAAGCGGTAGTTTCGGTAAGGATGGAGGCACCACTTTCCTTGAAATAAATAAAGTGAGCGATGTGTTTAACCATACTTATGAGTTCCATCTGCCTAATACGTTCAGATAAGGTTACGCACTATTGACATTATAATAACCTCCGCTTTATTCCGCAGTCTCGATCTGTTTTGCATACGGAATAAAGCGGAGTCTTTTTTGTGGATATTTCTGATAAATCTAATAGATGGCTTTTTGCGTTGTAAAAGCATACCTTTTAAAAGGTAAAAGGTTATGTTTTGCATCCTTGGAGGTAACTTTTTACAAATATAGGGAAATGGAGTGATGATTCCAATGTGTGTTCACTTTAGTGCATGATGTGTAAATGCTTGATTTACAGATTTGTAGACGGTAAAGTGACGTGAGTTCGGCATAAGAAAAGCATAAAAAAGTTGTGGGA